>Ga0209676_1000733_pt1 | contig 44859 bp, 45 predicted proteins | sample AraplaCvi_mLB_r2_FD_184282 | JGI IMG/M metagenome (GOLD analysis project Ga0209676, IMG submission 184282) | Arabidopsis root microbial communities from North Carolina, USA - plate scrape MF_Cvi_mLB_r2 (SPAdes) (version 2) | ecosystem: Host-associated > Plants > Roots > Endosphere | place: USA... | reverse complement strand
GCGACTGTTCCGTGTCTGATGTCTTCGAGCAGGTCGAGGAGGAGCTTCGCTCCGAACGCTACAAGCGTCTCGCCCGCACCTGGCTGCCCGTCGTGGGCGGCGTTCTTCTGGTCGCCCTGATCGCCGCCCTGTCCTGGTGGGGCTGGCAGTCGATGGAAACGTCCAAGGCCGACAAGGCCTCGGTCGCCTATGAGCGCGGCCTCGAAGCCATGCAGGCCAACAACCCGGTCGGCGCCGACGCCGCCTTCGCCCAGGCGGCGAAGGAGGGCAATGGAGCCTACAAGGGTCTGGCCCTGCAGCACCGGGCGGGCATCGCCCTGGACGCCGGCCGCGACGCCGAGGCCCTGACCCTCATGGACGAGGCCGCCAAGGCCTCGCGTGATCCGCTGATCGCCGACGCCGCCGCCTTCAAGGCGCTGCTGCTGGCCATGGACACCGAGACGCTGGAACAGATCCAGGCCCGCGCCAAGGCGCTGACCGGCGAGAAGCGCCCGTTCCGCGCCTTCGCCCAGGAAGCCGAGGCCCTGGCCCTGCTGCAGCACGGCAAGGTCAATGAGGCCAAGGACGCGCTGGCGATCCTGAAGAACGACCTCGACACCCCTCAGGTGGTCAGCCGCCGCGCCCAGCTCGCCCTCGACGCGATCGAATCGGGTGGAGCCGCCAACATCCAGGCGATCGTCCGCCAGATGGCGACCGCCCAGGCCGCCGCGGCCGCCGCCGGTCCCGCCGCCGCCGCTGCTCCGGCCGCGCCGCAGCCTGCAACCCCACAGCCCGCCGCTCCGGCCCGCCCGTGATCCCGGCCTCCAGGACGTTCGCCATGAATCGTGTGCTTAAAGTCGCCCTGCTGTGCGGGCTCGCCCTGACCGTCGCCTCGTGCGGCACCGTGCGTCGTTCGCTGCCGTTCGGCCTCGGCGGCAAGGAGGCCCCCGGCGCCACCGCCACGGAAGGCCAGCGCATCTCGGTGCTGGAGTTCGAGCAACAGCTGGCTCCCTCGGCCGCGCTGTCGGGCCGTGACTTCTTCATCCCAGGTCCGCAGGCCGCGGTCGCCTGGACCCAGCCGGGCGGGTCGGCCGACAATTCGGTCGAACACGTGATCGGCGCCGTCGATTTCACCGTCGCCTGGCGCCGGGGCATCGGCGCGGGTTCTGGACGCACCCGTCAGGTCATGGCGCCGATCGTGGCCGACAGCGGCCGCATCTTCGTCCTGGACGGCGAAGCCACGGTGTCGGCGCTCGACGCCGCCACCGGCGCGGTCGCCTGGAAGACCAACATCAAGCCTGCCGAGCGCGAGGGCCGTCGCGGCTTCTTCGGTATCGGCGGGTCCTCGACCGGCGGCGGTTTCGGCGGCGGCGTCGCCGTGGGCGGCGGCAAGGTCTTCGTCGCCTCGGGCTATCGCACCATCACCGCGCTGGATCAGGCGTCGGGCGCCGTGCTCTGGACCACTCCGGTCGACGTGCCGATCCACGGCGCGCCGACGGTGGCGGGCAACCGCGTCTTCGTCGTCGATGTCGAAAACCAGATGCTGGCGTTTGACGCGGCCACGGGCCACCAGAACTGGGCCTACCGCGGCATCCCCGAGCCGGCCCGCATCATGCGCGCCTCCAGCCCGGCGGTGACCGGCGACACGGTGATCGCGCCCTTCTCCTCGGGCGAAGTCAGCGCCCTGCGCGCCTCCACCGGCCAGTCGCTCTGGACCCAGACCCTGTCGCGCACCAGCCGCACCAGCGCCCTGTCGGAAATCCGCGACATCGCCGGCCGCCCCGTGATCAGCCGCGGCATCGTCTACGCCGTCGCCCACTCCGGCGTGCTGTCGGCCATGGACATCCGCTCGGGTCAGCCGAAGTGGCAACTGCCGATCGCGGGCGTCAACGCACCCCTGCCGGTCGGCGATGTGGTCTATATCGTGTCCAAGACCGGCGAACTGACCGTGGTCAACCGCGACAGCGGCCAGGTCTACTGGACCCGCAACCTCAACGAGGGCCGCGTCCACCAGGAAGGCGGCTTCCTCGGCTTCTGGGATCGGACCGTGACTCCGGCGTGGTCGGGCCCGCTGCTGGCGTCCAACCGCCTGCTGCTGGTCAATTCCGAGGGCGAACTGGTCGCCCTGGATCCGAAAACGGGCCTCCAGACCGCGACGCTCAAGCTCGGCGGCGCCGCCTTCATCGCTCCGGCCGCCTACAACGGCTCGGTCTATGTGCTCACCGACCGGGGCGACGTCGTCAGCATTCGCTGACGGAAACCCCCAAACTGCGTTAGAAGGCCGACATGGCTCTCAAAGTCGCCATCGTCGGCCGCCCCAACGTGGGCAAGTCGACACTATTCAACCGCCTCGTCGGCAAGCGTCTGGCGCTTGTGGACGATCGCCCGGGCGTGACCCGCGACCGCCGCTATGCGGACGGCAACATCGGCGACATGGATCTGACGCTGATCGACACCGCCGGCTATGAGGACGTCACCGACGACAGCCTCGAGGCCCGGATGCGCGAGCAGACGGAAGCGGCCATCGAGGACGCCGAGCTGATCCTGTTCATGATGGACGCCCGTGAGGGGGTGACCTCGCTGGACCGCATCTTCGCCGACCGGCTGCGTAAGGTGCACAAGCCGATCATCCTGCTGGCTAACAAGGCCGAGAGCCGCGAGAGCGGCGGCGGCGTCGGCGAGGCCCACGCCCTGGGCTTCGGCGAACCGGTCGCTATCTCCGCCGAGCACGGCGAGGGCATGGCGGATCTGTTCCAGGCCATTCTGGCCGCTTCGGCCGACATCTTCATCGAAGAGGTCGAGGAGGCCGACAAGCCGATCCGCATCGCCGTGATCGGTCGCCCGAACGCGGGCAAGTCGACGCTGGTGAACCGCCTGCTGGGCGAGGACCGCCTGCTGGTCGGGCCGGAAGCCGGCATCACCCGCGACTCCATTTCGGTCGACTGGGAGTGGGAAGGCCGTCCGATCCGCTTCGTCGACACCGCCGGCATGCGCCGCAAGGCGCGGGTGCAGGAGAAGCTGGAGAAGCTGTCGGTCGCCGACACCATCCGGGCCATCACCTTCGCCGAGGTGGTCATCCTGATGATGGACAAGGACAACGCCTTCGACATCCAGGACCTGCAGCTGGCCGATCTGGTCGAGCGCGAGGGCCGGGCGCTGATCTACGTCGCGTCCAAGTGGGACCTCGAGGAAGAGCCCCAGGCGCGCATGGCCAAGTTGAAGAGCATGGCCGAGGACAAGCTGCCCCAGCTGAAGGGCACGCCGTTCGTCGTTCTGTCGTCCCATTCGGGCCGCGGCGTCGAGCGCCTGATGCCCGCCGTGATCCAGGCCTATGACACCTGGTCGGTGAAGGTGAAGACCAAGGACCTGAACACTTGGCTGTCCATGGCCACCCAGCGGCACCCGCCGCCCGCCGTCGACGGCAAGCGCATCAAGCCCAAATACATCGCCCAGACCAAGGCCCGTCCGCCCACCTTCGTGCTGATGGCCAGCCGCGCCGAGTCGATGCCGGAGCAGTACAAGCGCTACCTGGTCAACTCGATCCGCGAGAGCTTCGACCTGCCGGGCACGCCGATCCGCCTGATCGTCAAGTCCAGCGGCGACAACCCCTATGCCGAGGGCGGTTCCAAGTCGGGTCCGGAACGCTACAAGGGCGACGCCAAGACCGCGCCGCGCCGGGTGATCAAGAAGGCCGAGAAGGCCGAGATGCTGTCCAACCTTCCCGGCAAGGCGCTGGAGCAGAAGAAGACCCGCAAGCACCAGCCCAAGGTCGTCTCGGGCGTGAAGGCCAGCTCGTCCAAGAAGGCCGGCTCGTCCATCGCCGTCCAGAAGGGCGCGCGCGGCGGAGCCAGGCAGGTCTCGCGCTCCGGGCGGATCCGGACGGGACAGAAACACGCGCCGAAGAAGTAGGGGCGGTCCTCTGGACAGAACTGCGGGGACGGTCCTAGCTGGGCCGTTCCATCAGGATTCCCTATGCTTTCCGCCGTGCTTTCCGCCCTGCTTTTCGTCGCGGCCTTGCAACAGGCCGCGCCCATATCGGCCGGCGATCCCGCGGCGGCCGCCTCCGCCGTCTCCGCGGCTGAGCCTGAACTTCGAAACGACGCAGAGGAGGCCGGCGGGACCTGCGAGTATCCGTCATGGCGTCAGCGGCCGCGGTGCGCGATCGACGACGCGCTCGCCATGGAGGCGGAGGCGGTTCGGACGGATGTCGCTTGCGAGGAGGCCATGACCCAGGTCGCCATGAACCTCTGCTCCGCCGTGAACATGGCCTGGGAGCGCGCCCGGATGGAGGTCCATCTGGAAGCGGCCACCCGCTCGGCCTTCGATGCGGCTCGTAACGAGCTGGACCTCGCGGCGAATGGCGGGCCGGCACATCCGTACGGCAGCCAATTCCTCGTTGATCTGCGGGAGAGCCAGAAACAGTGGGAGACCTACGTCGACCGCGTCTGCGGCTCGTTCGGAGCAGAGTTCCTCGGCGGTTCCATTCAGCCCATGATGGTCGAGGAATGCCATGGAGATCTGACCCGGCAGCGCACCCTCGTTCTGTGGCGGTATTCCCTGAGTGGCCTGGAAGGCGGTTCCGAGTGGCCGGCGCCGAACGCGCCGGTGAGCCCGGCTGAGATCGAGACAATGAAGGCCGGGCGTACGAACCCGGCCAGCTGACCTTCACCTATCCGCGCCGAGCCGCGCCAGGAACCCGTCCCGATACGACCGGCTGACCACCAGCTCCGCACCGCTGTCCAGCGTCACCCGCCAGGCGCCGTCAGAGAGCGGCTTCAGCGCCCGCACCCGCGCAAGGTTCACCAGCGTCGAGCGGTGGCGGCGGGCGAAGCCGCGCGGGGCCAAACGGGTTTCCAGCGCCTGCAGGGTCTCGCGCAACAGGCCTTCGCGATCACGCCAGTGGACCACGGCGTAGTTGCCCGCCGAGGCGATCCATTCGATCTCCGGGACCGTCACGGGAACCCGGCCTCGACCCACCCCGACCATCAGCCGGCGTGAGCCCTTGCGGGTCAGGACCGGGGCTGCGCCGATAACGACCGTGCCGAGTCCGGCGGCGATGTGGATGGCGAGGAGAAGGGGATAGATCGACATGCCGCCATCACGGCGGGTGGCGGTCTCGCATTCAACGGCGCAGGGACGGGATGCGGTCCGCGGGGACGAACGGCGGTGTTTGATCTCCCGGTGACGGGTGCGAAGCTGAGCTCCAGATTCGGGGGATCCATCATGATCAAGACCATCGTCGGCCTGTCGGCCGCCTTCCTTGTCGCGGGGGCGGCTGTCGCCCAGGAGGCCGCGCCCGCCGTCTGCACCGCGCCGACGCCGCCGGCCATCGAGCGCCCGGTCAAGCCAAGTCGCCCGCCCGTGCCGGGCTGCGTCAACGAGGCGCGCGGAACGCATACCTGCCGCAACAACGTCCTGCGCGAGTACGAGGCGGCCATGATCCGCTACCAGGGTCAGTTCTCGACCCACGTGGACCAGATCAACGCCTATTTGCGCCGGCTTGAGACCTACACCCGCGACGCCGTCGACTACGCCGAATGCGAACGCCGCATCGTCATGCCGAGCACGATCATCACGGGCTGAGGGGGATCAGAGCAGCGCCGCCAGGGCGTGGTTTGCGATCAGGGCGTCCGCCAGGCCGTGCGGATTGCGGACGTCATAGTTGGTGGTGGTGACGACGACGACGGCGTTGAGCTCCGGCACGACCACGACTTTGTTGCCTCCGGTCCCGGCCATGGCGAAGGCCTTCAGGGGCCTGCCGGCGACCGTGTAGGTCGGCAGCCAGGTCAGATAGCCGTAGTCGCCGCGCTGGGGATCGACGCTCGCATGCGGAGTGGTCATCGCCTGGGTCCACGCCTCGGGCAGGACCTGGGTCCCGTTCCACCTCCCGCCGTCGAGCAACAGCTGGCCCAGTTTGAGAAGGTCGCGGCTGCGCAGGCTCAGGCCGCCGCCGCCCTGCGCCAGGCCCATGGGCGAGAACTGCCATTCCTCGCCCTCGATCTGCAGGGGGGCGAACAGGACGTCATGGGCGAAGGTCTGGAGCGGCCGCCGGGCGGATTGTAGATCGCGCTGCCGGCGCCGAAGAGCGTTCGGACCGGGGCCAGCGGATCGCGCGCGAGACTGCGGTATCCGTCCGCCAGCGGCAGGATGAAATGCGCAGTGTCATGCGAATGTTCGGTCACCGCCTCCGGGGGCAGTGTGGCCACCCGCAGATCGACGCTGAACCCGCCCGCCTGGACCGACCGGTTCAGGTCACCGAGGAATTGCCCGTGCGGGAGAGGGCGCATGCGCGGTCTAGACCAGCGCCGACGCCCCCGGCGCCGCGTTCCATTCCTTGAAGCTGACGGTCAGGGGCGGGGTCAGGTCGCCGCGCGCCAGCTCGACCACCAGCGGGCCGATGGCGGAGGGATGGATGTTCTGTTCCGGATCCTCGCCCGGATAGGCCTGGGCGCGCAGCTGGGTGCGCATCCGGCCCGGATCAACGATGGAGACGCGGATCGGCATGGACTCGATCTCGTCGGCCCAGCATTTCATCAGCGCCTCGGCGCCCGCCTTTGTCGCGGCGTAGGCGCCCCAGAAGGCGCGCGGGGCGGCGGCGACGCTGGTGGTCAGGTGGATCACGCGCCCGGCGTCTGACGCCTTCAGCAGCGGCTCCAGCGAGCGGATCAGGCGATAGACGGCGGTGAAATTGGTCTTCTCGACCTTGGCGAAGCCGCGCGGGTCGGCGTTCGACACCGGCGTCAGGCCCTCGGCGCCCATGGTGGCGGCGGCCTGCACCCAGATGTCCAGCTTGCCGAAACGCTCATACAGGGCGCCGCCCATGCGATCGATGCCGCCGCCGTCCACCAGGTCGAAGGGGATCAGGGTCGCGTGCTGGCCGGTGGCCGCATAGATGGCGTCGTCCAGATCCTCCAGCCCGCCCTGGGTGCGGGCGGTGGCGATCACATGCGCCCCGGCCTTGGCCAGCGCCAGCGCGCTCTCATAGCCGATGCCGCGCGAGGCCCCGACGACGAGGGCGATGCGGTCTTTCAGGGGAAGGTCGGTCATGGCGCGCCTGATAGCGCGGCCTTGGGCGGACCGGAAGCGAAACCGGCGTCAGAACCCGGCGGCGGGACGCCACAGGCTGAAGCTGACGCCCTGATCGTCTGACACCACAACGCTGCGGCCCGAGGCGCTGTCCGAAGGGACCGCGGCCTTGCCGCCCAGCTCGGTCACCCGCTTGCACAGGGCGTCCACGTCATCGACGCGGAAATACAGGTGAGCGAAGTCCCGGGCGCGCTCGACCTTGGTGAAGCCGAAGGCCGGCTCGCTGTCGGCGACATGGGCGTAGGTCGGACCTGAGGCGGCCTCGTCGAACCGCCAACCGAACAGGGCGCCGTAGAAGGCTCGGGCCTTCTCGATATCAAGGGTGTCGAGCGTGAAATAGCCGAGCTGGACCATAGGTCCCTAAGCGCTCACCAGCAGGGAAAGTTGCCGCGTGTTGTCCTCGCGGCCGCCTTCCTCGATCTCCCGGTCCAGCAGGCGGGTCGGATAGTCGCCGGTGAAGTAGTGGTCCGTGAACTGCGGGTTGCGGTCGTCGCGCTTCCCGGCCTCCATGGCGCCGTACAGGCCGTCGACCGACAAGAAGCCGAGCGAGTCGACCTCCAGATAGGCCCGCATCTCTTCCAGCGTCTTGTTGGCGGCGATCAGCTGGTCCCGCTCCGGCATGTCGATGCCGTAGAAGTCCGGGTACAGGATCGGCGGCGAGGCCGAGCGCAGATGGACCTCGGTGGCCCCTGCGGCGCGCACGGCGCGCACCAGCTTCACCGAGGTGGTGCCGCGCACGATCGAATCGTCGATCAGCACCACGCGCTTGCCGGCCAGGACCTCGCGGTTGGGGCTGTGCTTCATGCGCACGCCCTTCTGCCGGGCGCCCTGGCTGGGCTGGATGAAGGTGCGGCCCAGATAGTGGCTGCGGATGATGCCCATTTCGTAGGGGATGCCGCTTTCCTGCGCATAGCCCAGGGCGGCCGGGACGCCGGAGTCCGGCACCGGCACGACCACGTCGGCCTCGACCGCATGCTCGCGCGCCAGGCCGCGGCCCATGCGCTTGCGCACCTCATAGACCGACTTGCCGTTCACGACGCTGTCGGGGCGGGCGAAGTAGACGTATTCGAACAGGCAGGGGCGCGCCGCCTTGGTCGGGAAGGGCTTCAGCGAGCGCAAGCCCTCGTGATCGATCACGATGACCTCGCCGTGCTCCACGTCGCGCTCGAAGGTCGCGCCGATGGTGTCCAGCGCGCAGGTCTCGGAGGCCAGCACCCAGGCGTCGCCCAGGCGGCCCAGCACCAGCGGGCGGATGCCCAGGGGGTCGCGCGCGCCGATCATCTTGGAGCGGGTCTGGCAGACCAGGGCGTAGCCGCCCTCGATCCGGCCGATCGCGTCGATGAAGCGGTCGACGATCTTGGCCTTACGGCTGCGGGCGATCAGGTGAAGGATGACCTCGGAGTCCGACGTCGACTGGAAGATCGCGCCTTCCGAGACAAGTTGGCTATGCAGGTATTTGAAATTGGTCAGGTTGCCGTTGTGAGCCACGGCGATGCCGCCCTGATCCAGGTCGGCGAACATCGGCTGGATGTTGCGCAGGAACGAACCGCCGGCGGTGGAGTAGCGCGTGTGGCCCACGGCCGCCGAGCCCGGCATCCGCTCGGCCAGATTGGTCCCGCCGAAGGCCTCGCCGACCAGGCCCATATGCCGTTCGGTGTAGAAGCGGGCGTCGTGGACGCTGGCGATGCCGCAGGCTTCCTGGCCGCGATGCTGCAGGGCGTGCAGACCCAGGGCGACGACGGCGGAGGCTTCGTCCTGGTCCGCGCCCCAGACCCCGCAGACCCCGCATTCCAGACGCGGACGGTCGTCGTCGGCGTCGCGATGGTGCTCCCGGTGGACGACCGGGGCGGCGATGGAATGGTCGAGGCGGCTCATCGTGGGGCTCCGATGAAGCAGGGGAACGCTAGCGTTGGGCGGACGGCGGCGAAGTATTGCTTGTTTGGGGCGAGGGCAAGGCTTCATCGTCCGAAAACCCTTTGCTCACGGACGAACTGACTACGGGCGACAACGCGTCAGCGCCGCGTCCGATGCCGGGAAGAATGATCTGGATCAGCCGCGCGGCGCCCGCCGTCGCCGGCCGCAGGGCCGCTTCGCTCAGCCAGCGCGGCGTCTTCTCGCCCGGCATGGCCGCCACGATCACCAGATGGATCGCCCCCAGCAGCACCAGGGCGCGGGCCGAGCCGACGAAGACGCCCAGGAACCGGTCCACGCCGCCCAGTTGCGGATGGGCCTGCGCCCGCTTCGACAGGAAGGATCCGAAGATACGGATGCCGAAATAGATCAGCAGGAAGGATCCGACGGCGGACAGGATCGTGCCGGCCCAGTCCGGATCGACCAGGCCCCGCCCGATCGGCGCCGTCAGCGGCAGGGCGATCAGGGCGATGAAGGCCGCCAGCACGAAGCTGAGCAGGGTGATGATCTCGCGCGTGGCGCCGCGCACCCAGCCGGCGCCGGCCGAGGCGAGGATGACCAGTATGGCGAAGACGTCGAAACCGGTCATGGGCGCTCGGCAAGAGAGGGGCCAGCATAGCCCCTCCGCGGGATTCGTTCGATGGTTTCCGGCGCGCGCCGCCGTGCGGTCCGCCGGCGCGCTCTCCGGATCAGGCGGCGGGGGCCGCGGCGGGCGGAGCCGGCGCGGGTTCGGTTTCGGCGATGGTCCAGGCGCCGCCGTACATGCTGGGCACGACATGCACCCAGATGCTCCGGTCCGCCCTGCGGATCACATAGGTCGTGGTCGCGTCGTTGTAGATGTCGCCCAGCCCGTCGATCATGCCGACCTTCACATCGTCGGTCAGCGCGTCGGACGCCGAGCTCGGGATCCGGCTTTCGGTGACCTTCACGCCGCCCGCGGCCAGAACTTGGCGCTCGATGCCGCGCTGGAGCTCAAGCTTGGAGAAGGTCTTGCCCTCGTCGGGCCGGATGCCGGCCTGATAGACCTTGCCCTCGACGAATTCGAACGCGGTTCCGGTCCAGAACGGGAAGCGGGCCAGATCCTGGGTCTTCCCGCCGCCGTCCACGTATCCGGCGGGCAGGGTGATGTAGGGGAAGACGCCCAGCGGCGCGGTCGAAACTGGAATCTTGGTGATGTCGAAAGCCGCGGCCGGGGCGGTGGCGGTCGTCGCCGAGGCCGCGGGAGCTGCGGCCTCGGCGGGCGCGGCGCTCTCGGCCTTGTCCGCGTTCTGGCCGCAACCGGCCAGCAGGATCACCGCCAGGGCGGGGATCGCGAAATGCTTGGATACCATTACGCCAGTCGCTCCATCAGGAAGGGTTGGAACTGATCGCCGGGCGCCGGACGCGGGGAGGGCGCCTATCGGGTCTCACCGTAGCGGTTTTGCGAGATTCTATCGACCGCTTCCGACAGGCGGCTGACGGGGGCGGCCTTCACCCCCCGGTCCTTGACCGTCAGCGGGGGCGAAAGGGCCATGTCGAACCCCAGTTTGCGGGCCTCGCGCAGGCGGGCCTCGGCTCGGCCCACGACCCGCAGTTCGCCCGACAGGCTGATCTCGCCGAAGACGACGCAGCCCTGCGGCAGGGGCATGTCCATGGCCGAACTGATCAGGGCCGCCGCCGCCGCCAGATCGGCCGCCGGCTCATTGATGCGCAGTCCGCCCGCCACGTTCAGATAGACGTCCTGATCGCCGAAGCCGATGCCGCAGCGCGCCTCCAGCACGGCCAGCACCATGGCCAGGCGCCCGGTGTCCCAGCCGACCACGGCCCGGCGCGGCGTGCCGTAGGCGGACTTCGACACCAGGGCCTGCATCTCGACCAGCACGGGGCGCGAGCCCTCGATGCCGGCGAAGACCGCCACGCCGGGCGCGCGGTCGGTGCCCTCGCCGAGGAACAGGGCCGACGGGTTGCTGACCTCGCGCAGGCCGCCGTCGCCCATCTCGAACACCCCGATCTCGTCGGTGGCGCCGAAGCGGTTCTTGCCCGCGCGCAGGATGCGGAAGGGATAGCCGCGCTCGCCCTCGAAGCTGAGCACGGCGTCGACCATATGCTCGACCACGCGCGGTCCGGCGACCTGGCCGTCCTTGGTCACGTGGCCGACCAGAATGACGGCGGGCCCGCCCGACTTGGCCAGCCGCACCATCTCGCTGGCGCAGGCACGGACCTGGGTCACCGAGCCGGGTCCGGCTTCATGGGCGTCGGACCACAGGGTCTGGATGGAATCGACGATGACGATGTCGAATTTCTCGCGCTTCAGCGTCCCGAGGATCTCGCGCAGCGCCGTGGCCGAGGCCAGCTCGACCGGCGCCTTCTCCAGCCCCATGCGGCGGGCGCGCGAGCGGATCTGCTCCACCGCCTCCTCCCCCGAGATATAGGCCACCCGCTTGCCCGCCAGCGCCGCCCGTCCGGCCACGTCCAGCAGCAGGGTCGACTTGCCGACGCCGGGATCGCCGCTCAGCAGGATAGCCGAGCCGGGCACTACGCCGCCGCCGCACACCCGGTCGAACTCGGCCACGCCGGTGATGATGCGCGGCGGCTCGGGCGTGTCGGACTGCAGCGTCTCGAACTGCAGGCCGCGCGTCCGGCTGGCCGCCGCCGGCTTCAGCGCGCCGGGCGGAGCCGAACGGCTTTCCTCCACGATGGAGTTCCACTGCCCGCACGCGCTGCACTGGCCGGACCACTTGCCGTGGACCGCCCCGCAGGACTGACAAACATAGATCGCGCCGTCTCTCGCCATGCCGCTGGCTTACAGGAGTCGGCGAAGGCGGGGCAGGGGGCGTCTACAGGCCTACGACCAATTCTGACGTACCGCCCGCGGCGCACGCTGGATGCCCAGCGACTAGCTTTGCCGTTGCATCGGTGTATCGTTGTTCGCTCAAGGGAGCGCGGGTCATGGACGCCTACGGTAATCTGACGACGGACGACGAGTTCCTCACCGGCCGGCGCATCCGCTTGATCTCTTATCTTGATCCCGATGTGGCCATGGGAGTGACGGGCGACACCGATACCGGCTGGTCCGGCGTCGGCGTGCACCGGTTGTCGAACGGCAGTCCGAACGAGACGATCTTCATCGCCGGGGTCGCGGCGGGCAGCAAATCCCGGATGTTCTACCTCGCCTGGGGCAGCGACCCGAACCAGGCCCTGTCCATGGAGGGGGATTCCACCGGCCGTCTGACACTGGAGCCGATCTCCCAGTCCATCGACGGCGACCCCACCTATTACCCGGAGTTCCGGGCCCAGTGGCAGAATGGTCCCTGGTTCGTGCTCAGCGCCTTCGGCTCCAGCCAGGTCGTGGACATCAGCGAGTCCGGCACGGACGAGAACAATCCGATCATCGCCTTCCAGGCCAACGGCGGCGGCAACCAGACCTGGCGCGCCCAGGACATGGATTTCGTCCCGCCGGCCGGCGGCGCGCTGGCCAACGCCGACACCCCGGCGGCCTCGGCTGCGCCGGATCCCGTCAAATCCGGCAAGCCCGGCTGAGGAAACCCCCATGGACGCCTACGGCAATCTGACCGACCTGTCGGAGTTCGCGAACGGACGACGCCTCCGGCTGATCTCCTACATGGATCCCGACATCGCCTTCGGGCTCCACGCCGCGCGGCCGTCCGGCGGGAGCGGTTTCATGGGCGAGGTCGAGACCCTCGCGCTGGAGTACTTCATCGGCGTGCGGCGAATGTCGCTGGGGGATGACGGCGCGACCGTCCTTGTCGCCGAGGCCGCGCCGGGCGGCACGTTCACGCTCGGCTGGGGCGCCGATCCCGGATGTCTGCTGATCTGGGGAGACGGGGGATTCAGCCTGTCGAACGACCGCGTTCCTATGGATGACATGTCGGGCGATCCCTCGACCCGCTTCACGATCGATTTCGTCGACGGCTGCTGGTTCGCGCTCAACAATCCGGATCATGACCGGGTCGCGGATATCGCGGGCGAACACACGGACGAGCGCACGCCGATCATCCCGTGGTCGTGGAACGGCGGCTCGAACCAGATCTGGCGCGCCGAGGCGGTCTAGCCGACGTAGAGGCGCGGCACGCGGGTGGTGATCGAGGTCAGCAGTTCATAGCTGATCGTCCCCGCCGCCGTCGCCGCGTCGTCGATCATCCGGTTCGGGCCGTACAGTTCGACGCGGTCGCCGACGGAGACGTCCAGCCCGCTGACATCGACGGCGCAGACATCCATCGAGACGCGGCCCAGGATCGGGCGCAGTTCGCCCCCGACGAAGACCTCGCCTCGGGGGCTGTAGCTGCGCAGCAGGCCGTCGGCGTAGCCCGCCGCGCAGGTGGCGATGCGGACCGGGGCGTCGGCGCGGAAGCCCCGGGAGTAGCCGACGCTTTCGCCCGCGGGCACGTCGCGCACCTGCAGCACCTCGGCCTCCACCGTCGCGACGGCGCGGATACGGGGATCGGGGCGGCCTTCCGGCCCGCCGCCGTACAGGCAGATGCCCGGGCGCAGGGCGTCGAAGGCGTAGTCGGGACCCAGGAAGGCGCCGCCCGAGTTGGCGAACGACCGCACCGTCCCCGGATAACGCAGCGCCGCCGTCGCGAAGGCGTCTCGCTGGCGGGCGTTCATCGGCTCGTCCGGGGCGTCGGCGCAGGCCAGGTGGCTCAGCACCAGCTCAAGCCCCTCGAACGGCTCGGGCGCATCTTCCACGCGGAAGCCCAGCCGGTTCATGCCGGTGTCGATCTGCAGGCCGGACGGACCGCCGTTCGCGGCGCGCCATTCCGCCAGCTGCGCCGCGGTGTTCAGCACCGGTCGCAGGTCCGCCGCCGCCAGCCGCCCGGCGTGGCCGGTCAGGCAGCCGTCCAGCACATAGATCACGGGGCCGCCGCCCAGCGCCTGGCGCAGGGCCTCGCCCTCGGCGCTGCGGGAAACGAAGAAGGTCCGCGCTCCCTCGGCCGCCAGCCGGGTCGCGCACGCCGCGGCGCCCAGGCCGTAGCTGTCGGCCTTGACCACGGGGTGCACGGGGGCGCCGCCCACCGCTTGCAGGGTGTGGAAGTTCGCGGCGAGCGCGTTGAGGTCGATGGTCAGCGTGGCCGGAGAGGGCATCCCGCCATCTAGAAGCCTCCGCTTGTGCGATGCAACACGAGTGGTCGCGGCAAGTGCGGAAAAGGCGATCTCCGCAGTAAGGACGGCGCCCCCGAAGGGGCGCCGCCGGTCAAAATCAGGGACACATGTAATAGTAGGTCCACACCTCGGAATCGTAGGTCGTGGTGTTGCCCCAGGTCACAGGATCGGTGTCGCAATAGATTTGCGCGCCGCCCACTAGCTGACCGCCCGAAAGATAGGCGACGCTGGCCCAGGGTCCCGAAGTCGCGGCGGGCGGCGGGGATGCGGTCGCGGTTCCGGAGGCGGCCGCCAGGGCGATGGCGGCGGCGAAGGCGAGCTTGGCGATGGTCTTCATCGGTAACCTCCCTAAGGGCGAAAGCGCCCGCATCACTACCATCACAGATTGAGTTGAGCCTCAACCTGCAGGTGTTGTCGCAGGGGTGTCCCCGGGGCGGTTCGTCAGGCGCGCGGGAACGCGATCCCGCCGGTGTCGAACAGATGCGCCTGCTCCGCCGGAACCGCCAGCGCCAGGGCCTTGCCCGTCTGGGGCCGCACGTCGCCCGGCAGTTGCACCGTGAGGGCCGTCTCGCCGTAGGTCGCATACGCATAGGTGGCGTGACCCAGGGTCTCGGCGAAGGTCACCTGCGTCATGATCCCGCCGCTTGACCCGCCCAGGGCCAGGTGTTCGGGGCGGATCCCAAGGGTGACCTTGTCGCCGGCCTTGGCGGTCGAGGCGTCCACCGACACCTTCAGCGTATCGCCCGCGGCCGTCTTCACGGTCGCAGCCTTCGCCGTCGCGGTGACGATCTCGGCCGGGATCAGGTTCATCTTCGGGCTGCCGATGAACTCGGCGACGAACAGGTTGCGGGGCCGTTCGTACAGTTCCATCGGGGCGCCGACCTGTTCGATCACGCCCGCGTTCAGCACCACGATCCGGTCGGCCAGCGTCATGGCCTCGACCTGGTCGTGGGTGACGTAGATCATGGTCGTCTTCAGCCGCTCATGCAGCCCGGCGAACTCGTAGCGCATGCGCACCCGCAGGGCGGCGTCGAGGTTGGACAGGGGTTCGTCGAACAGGAAGACCTGCGGCTCGCGTACGATGGCCCGGCCGATGGCGACGCGCTGGCGCTGCCCGCCAGACAGGGCCTTGGGCTTGCGCTCCAGATAGTCGGTGATGTTCAGCGTTTCAGCGGCGGCGCGCACCCGGCGGTCGATCTCCGCCTTGTCCGCCTTCGCAAGTTTCAGCCCGAAGGCCATGTTTTCATACACGCTCATGTGCGGATAGAGCGCGTAGGACTGGAACACCATGGCGATGCCGCGGTCTGACGGGGACAGGTCGTTGACCTTGCGTCCGCCGATGGCGATCTCGCCGCCCGAGGCTTCTTCCAGACCCGCGATGGTGCGCAGCAGGGTGGACTTGCCGCAGCCCGAGGGGCCGACGAAGACCACGAACTCGCCGTCCTCGATCTCCAGATCGATTCCCTTCAGCACCTCGGTCGTCCCGAACCGCTTCGTCACGCCGGTCAGCCGGACGTCCGCCATGTTTCCTGCCCGTTTCTTGTCGCCCGACTCGCGGCGTTGGCCGCCGTTCGAGCCGATTTCGACGTCACCGTAAACGGTTACAGTCGCGGCGCAAGGCGACGCAGGGCGGCGTGGGCCCCGGAGTTACCGGGGACCCTTGGGCTTGAAAGGCTTGCTCGCGGCCGGCTTGCCGCGCGCGTCCTTGGCCGCCCACGGACGGTCGCCGCCCTTGGGCTTGCCCTTCCACGGCTTGTCGCCGGCGGCGGCCGGAGCGGCCTCGGCGTCCGATCGCGGCGTCCAGGGCGTCTTGCCCTCGGCGGCGGGCTTCTTCACCCACGGCTTCTTGCCGGGAGGGGTCGGATCGGCGGCGGTCCGCTTGACCCAGGGCTTCTTGCCCTCGGCGGCCGGAGCCGCGGCGTCCTCGCGCTTCACCCAGGGCTTCTTTTCACCCTGCGGGCGGTCCTCACGCGGTTTCCAGGCCGGCTTGTCGCCGTCCTCGCGCTTGACCCAGGGCTTCTTGGCTCCCTCGGGACGGTCTTCCCGGGGCTTCCAGGCGGGCTTCTCGCCGCCCTCTTCGCGCGCCTTCCAGGGCTTCTTGTCAGGGCGATCCCCGCCGCCGGCGGACTTCTTGTCCCAGCGGCTGACGGGCTTCTCGGACGGTCCCGGCTTGACCGCCGGTTCGATCTTCACGCCGTCTTCCAGACCCTGGGCGATGGCGGCCTCGAACTTGGCCTTCATCTCCTCGGTGATCTCGAACTTGGTCTCGCGGTCGAAGATCTTGATCGCGCCGATGTCGCGCTTGGTCACGTGACCCAGACGGCAGATGGTCGGCATCAGCCACTTCGGGTCGGCGTTCTTGTCGCGGCCGATATTGATGCGGAACCAGGCCATGTCCCCGCCGCGGGCGAAGTCCGTGTACGGGACGTCCGGCTGGCCCTTGTCGTTCTTGCCGCTCTCCTGCTGACGCTTCATCCGGTCGTCGTCATAGACGTCCTCGGGCGGCGGCAGCTTCTCGCGGTACAACCGGATCAGGGCGGCGGCGATCTGCTCGGGCGTGCTCTTCTCCAGAAGCTGTCGGCCCATGGCCAGCATGTCCTCGTCCTCGACCGGGGCGGTCAGGACAGGGTCGGTCAGCATGCGCTGCTGGTCCTTGGCGCGGATCTCGTCGGCGCTCGGAGGGCCCGACCATTCCGCCTTGATCCCGGCGGAGCCCAGCATGAGCTCGACCTTGCGGCGGCGCGTATAGCTGACCAGCAGGACAGACACGCCCTTCTTGCCGGCGCGGCCCGTACGGCCCGAACGGTGCAGCAGGCCGGCCTTGTTGACCGGAATCTCGGCGTGGATGACCAGGCCCAGGTCGGGCAGGTCCAGACCGCGAGCGGCCACGTCGGTGGCGACGCAGACCCGGGCGTGGCCGTCCCGCAGGGCCTGCAGCGCCTCGGACCGCTGGCTCTGGGTCAGTTCGCCCGACAGGCCGACGACCGAGAAGCCGCGTTCACGCAGCGACGAGGTCAGGTGCTTCACGCGCTCGCGGGTGTTGGCGAAGACGAGCGCGCCGGGGGCCTCGAAATAGCGAAGCACGTTGACGACGGCCAGTTCGACCTCATTCGGGGCGACGCGGATGGCCTTGTACTCGATGTCGGCGTGCGAGCCGGCGCCGGCGACCGTGTCGATCCGCAGCGCGTCCTTCTGATAGGTCTTGGCCAGCTGCACGATGTCGCGCGCCAGCGTCGCCGAGAACAGCAGGGTGCGGCGCTCGGCCGGGGCGGCGTCGAGGATGAAGGTCAGGTCTTCCTGGAAGCCCATGTCCAGCATCTCGTCGGCTTCATCCAGCACGACGGCCTGCAGCGTCGACAGGTCCAGCGCGCCGCGCTCGACGTGATCGCGCAGGCGGCCCGGGGTGCCCACGACGATATGGCAGCCGCGATCCAGCTGACGGCGCTCGGTCTTGGGATCCATGCCGCCGACGCACGAGACGATTCGCGCGCCGGTCTGGGCGTAGAGCCACTGCAGTTCGTTCGACACCTGCAGCGCCAGTTCGCGCGTCGGCGCGATCACCAGGGCGACGGGGGCGCCGAACTCGGCGAATTTCTCGGCTTCGCCCAGCAGGGTGGGAGCCAGGGCCAGGCCGAAGGCCACCGTCTTGCCCGAGCCGGTCTGGGCCGAGACCAGCAGGTCGCGGCCTTGTTCGGCCTCCAGCACGGCGGCCTGGACGGGGGTGGGCTCGGCATAGCCGCGTTCGGAAAGCGCGCGGTCAAGCGCGGGATGGCTGGCGGGGAAGGGCATGGGCAGGGTCCGTAGGGCGCCGACGCGGCGCGCGCCAGCCATTCCGGCAAGCGAAGGGCGGGGCATGTGCGCCGCAATCAAGGCGGAACCACGGCCCCGGGAGCGCTGTTCCGCCATTTCCTGACGCGGGGGGGGCGGTTCCCGCTGACAAGCTGGGCGTGTCAGGGCAAGCTGCGCCGACTGGGGGATTTCATGCTTCGAACCGTTCTCGCCGCCACGACCGCCCTTACCGTCCTGGCCGCACCCGTCTTCGCCCAGGTCCGTCCGGGACAGGACACGCCCGCCGTCGGAGCCTCGGGCACGCGCGGCACGCCGGATACTTCGCCCGTCCAGGTCAGGCCGACCGGCCGGATCGAGCCTAGCCTGGCGGTCGGCGAAACCGTTCGCAACCAGCTGGCGGGCGGCGACGCCACCCTCGACAGCGGCGAATACATCGACCGCTACACCGTGCCCCTGCGGCGCGGCCGGACCTATGAGGCGACCCTCTCCGGCCGGGGCTTCGATCCCTACCTGCTGGTGCGCGGTCCGGGCGGTCTCAGCGAGGACAACGACGACGATCCCGCCGCGCGCGGCTCGCGCGACAGCCGGATCCGGTTCACCGTCCCGGCGGATGGCGTCGTGACCATCGGCGCGACCAGCTATGGGGCGGGCGAGACGGGAGCCTACACCCTGCGGCTGACCGCCGTGGGCGGCGGGGCCGATGCGCCGGCCGCCGCCGCGCCAACAGGCGTGATTCGCCTGGGCCGGCCGGTCTCGGGTGAACTGCGGGACGGCGACGCGACGCTCAGCAGCGGCGAGTACACCGACAGCTGGACCCTGGCCGGTCGCCGGGGGCAGCAGCTGGACATCCGCCTGACCTCACAGGCCTTCGATCCCTATGTCGCCATCTCCGGTCCCGACGGCTTCTCCGAGTTCAACGACGACGACGCCTCCGCAGCGGATTCGCGCGACAGCCGCCTGCTGGTCACCCTGCCGGCCGACGGGGCCTACACCATCACCGCCACCAGCTACGCTGCCGGAGAGCGGGGGGCCTACCAGTTGTCGGTGCTGGAAGGCGCCGGCGCCGAGAAGCCGCCCGCGGCCGCGGTGCGAGCGTCCGAACAGGCCTCGCCCGGCGGGGAGATCCAGATCGGCCAGGCCATCGGCGGGGCCCTGTCCGGCGGGGACGAAACCCTCGACAGCGGCGAGTATTTCGACCGCTACACGTTCAACGGCCGGCGCGGCGAGCGGGTGGCGGTCGAGCTGACCTCCTCGGCCTTCGACGCCTACACCATCGTGCGCTCCCCCTCGGGCGAGCAGTTCGATAACGACGACGGCGACGACGGCACCAACAGCCGCCAGCAGATCACCCTGCCGGAAGACGGCCGGTACGAGGTCCAGGTCACCTCCTATCGTCCGGGCGAGACGGGCTCGTATCGCTTCACCGTCGAGCCCGGTCAGGAATCCTCGCGTCAGGCGGCGGCGCCCGGCGGCGCGCGGGTGTTCGCGGTCATGGTCGGGGTTTCGGACTACGGCGGCGCCCAGAACGACCTGGCCTTCACCGACGAGGACGCCCGCAAGCTGGCCGAGGCGCTGCAGCGCGAAGGCTCGCTGAACGACGCCAGCGTCGTCCTGACCAACGCCGAGGCCACGGTGGCGGGGGTGCGCTCGGCCTTCGAACGCGTCGCGGCCCAAGCCGGGCCGGACGACATGTTCCTGTTCTTCTTCTCCGGCCACGGCGACCAGAACGAGGTCGCGGTCAGCGGCGTCGAGCCGGACGGCAAGAGCGAGTCCATCGTCCTGCGCGACGGCGAGATCAGCGACGCCGAAATGGGCCGCCTGTTCGGGACGCTGCGCACCCGCCTGTCGCTGCTGGTGATCGACGCCTGCTACTCGGGCGGCTTCGCGCGCAACGTCGTCGATCGCCCCGGCGTCATGGGCCTGTTCAGCTCGGAAGAGGACCTGACCAGCGCGGTGGCCGACAAGTTCCGCGCCGGCGGCTACCTGTCCCACTTCCTGCGCGAGGGTATGTCCGGCGAGGCCGACATGGACGGCGACCGCCTGGTCACCGCGGGCGAACTGGCCACCTACCTGCGCCGTCAGTTCCGCACCGAGGTCGAGGACGTCGAATCGGAAACCCAGGACGGCCAGCGCAACTACCAGAACCTGGTCATCGACCGGGGCGGCGTGCAGGTCGACGACGTGATCGTGCGCCTGCCGGTCGCCGAATAGCGAGAGGATGAAGTGATGAAAGCGTCGGGGTCGATCCTGGGCGGTTTTGTGATCCTGGCGAGCCTGGCGGCCGCATGCGGAACCGCCGCGCAGACCCAGGCTCGCGGTCCGGAACGCGCCCTGGTGGGGGCGACCTGGTCGGGTGGCGAAGAGCGGGGAATCGCCGGTTATGAAAACTATGGCGGCTCCTTCGTGCGTGCGCCGGTTGCGATCGGCGTTCACCGCTCGCTTTCGAACCCACGCGACTGGATCTTCGTCTCCAAGATCGAAATCGGTCGCGCTGGAGATCATGCCCTGTGGCGAGGCGTGGACACGGTTCGGGCGTCAGGACGCACCGCCGAGAGCTACGTCGCCTATGAATGCAAGCGGGCGAGCCGGGGGCTGAAGGACCCGACGCCGGAGCCCGGCGTCATCGCTCTGGTGGGCGCCGAATATGCGATCGACAACGGCGACTTCGGCCTGCTGCGCGCCGAAGCGGCATGGGACGTGTCCGCCGACGGCGGATTGACCGCAATCCGCGAGCCGGTCGTCTGCGCCGACGAAGGCTACGGAGTCTGAAGGAGCAGGAAGGAAATGGTGGATGTGACAGGGATTGAACCTGTGACCCCCTCGGTGTGAACGAGGTGCTCTCCCGCTGAGCTACACATCCATCTCGGGCCCCGAGGCCATGTGCCTGTCGGGGAGGGCGCGGACATAGCCCGACCTCCCCGATGGCGCAAGCCTAGATGCCCGATGCTTTCACGGCGTCCGGCGTTTCAGCCTCCGGGTCGCCCGGAAGCCAGGCCACGTGGCCGTTGTAGATGTCCTCGTTGAGGATCTTCTCCTCCTTGGCGACCAGCACGGGGACCAGCATCTGGCCCGTGACATTGGTCGCCGTGCGCATCATGTCGATGATCCGGTCGATGGCGACGATGTAGCCGATGCCTTCCAGCGGCAGGCCCGCCGTCGACAGGGTCAGGGTCAGCATGACGATCGAGGTGCCGGGCACCCCGGCGGTGCCCAGCGAGCCCAGCACGGCGGTCAGGCCGATCAGGACGTACTGGGTCAGCGACAGATCAATGTTGAAATACTGTGCGATGAAGATCGAGGCGATGGCCGGATAGATGGCGCCGCAGCCGTCCATCTTGACGCTGGCGCCCAGGGGCACGGCGAAGGCGGCGTAGGCCTGGGGCACGCCCAGCCGTTCCACGGTCTGGCGCAGGGTGATCGGAAGGGTGCCCAGCGACGAGGAGGTGGCGAAGGCCGTCTGCTGGGCCGCGAAGGCGCCGCGGAAGAAGCTGCGGACCTTCAGCCCGTGCAGCTTCAGCAGGCCCGAATAGACGATCAGGATGTGGAACAGGCAGGCCGCGTAGATGGCGAAGATGAACTTGCCCAGCGGCAGCAGGGCCTCCCAGCCGTAGCCGCCGACGACCGAGCCGATCAGGCCGAACACGCCGAAGGGGGTCAACTGGATGACCCAGCGGGTGATGCGGAAGACGATCGCCGCGCCCTCATCGACCAGCCGGCGCGCCGTCTGGGCCCGGTCGCCCAGCGCCACCAGCGCTCCGCCGACCAGGGCCGAGAAGAAGATGATCTGCAGCACCTTGCCGTCGCTCAGGGCGGCGAAGGGATTGGTCGGGACGATGCCGATCAGCACCTCCAGGGGCGTCGGGATCACCCGCTCGCGCACTTCGCCCAGCGGCAGGTTGCTCAGCCCCATGCCCGGATTGATCAGGTGGCCGAAGGCGAAACCGACCAGTACGGCCAGCAGGGAGGTGATGGCGAACCAGACCAGGGTCCGCACGCCCAGCCGTACCGCCCCGGCGCCTTCGCCCAGCTTGGCGATCGAACTGGCGATGGTGAACAGCACCAGCGGCGCCACCACCATCCGGATCAGGTTCAGATAGACGTCGCCGATCGGCTGCAGCCAGACCTCTGCCTTATCCCGCAGGATCAGGCCGGCGAGGATGCCGAGGCCGAAGCCGGCGAATGTCCGAATCCACAGCGGGATCGCGAAGAAGCGACGGATCATGGACGGGTCTCTCGAGTGGCCAGCCCTTGCAGATGTTAGCAGGTGCAGCAAACCGCAACCGCCCGAGGCGCGGTTTTTAGCCGATCAGCCGGTCAATGGCCGTTTCCAGCTGCGCGAAGGCGTCGATCAGCACGTCTCCGCCCAGTTCGGCGGGCGCTATGGGGGTGTAGCCGTAGGTGACGACGATGCAGGGCAGGCCGGCGTTCTTCGCCGCGCCGACGTCCGGCGGGGCGTCTCCGACCATGATCGCCCGCGCAGGATCGCCGCCCGCCATCCGCACCGCCTCGATCAGATGGGCGCCCGAGGGCTTGCGCGCGCTGACCTTGTCCGGTCCCACGACGGCCGCGAAATGTCGGGTCAGATCCAGCCTGTCGAGCAGCAGCAGGGACAGGTCGGTGCGCTTGTTGGTCGCCACGCACAGGATCGCCCCGCGCGCCGCCAGCCGCTCCAGCGTCGCGACCACGCCCGGATAGGCGCGCGAATGGTCGGCGATGTGCAGGACGTAGTCAGCCAGGAAGGTCTCGAACAGGGCCGGCGCATCCGCCTCGTCCCAGGTCGCGCCCGCCCTTTCGAAGCCGTGTTGCAGCATGGCTCGCGCGCCGCCGCCGATCAGGGAGGCGGCGCTGTCCATCGGCGCCGCCGGCAGGCCGCGCGCGACCAGCATCCGGTTCAGCGTCCCCACCAGATCGACGTGGGTCTCCACCAGCGTCCCGTCCAGGTCGAAGGCGATGGTCCAGCCGTCGAGATCCCGCTGCGTCACCCGTCTCTCCCGTCATCGGCCCCGATGGGCTAGACCGGACCGGTGACTATCCGCCGGACCGATTCATGACCACCCACGCCGAACCCAGATCTTCTGAAGCCAGGGCCGCCATCATCCTCGCCGCCGGGCAGGGGACGCGGATGAAATCGCCGCTGCCCAAGGTGCTGCACCCGGTCGGCGGCCGCGCCATGCTGGATCACGCCATCGACGCCGCCGAGGCCCTGGGCTGCGAGCGCATCGTGGTCGTCGTCGGCTCCCACTCGCCGGAGGTGCGCGCGCACGTCGTCGCGCGGCTGGGCGAGGACGCCATCGCCGTGCAGGACCCGCCGCTGGGCACCGGCCACGCCGTCCGCGCCGCGGAGGCCGTGCTCGGCGACTTTGTCGGCCAGGTGGTCATCACCTACGGCGACGTGCCCCTGCTGCGCGCCGCCGACATCGAGCCGGTCTTCGCCCAGACCGAGGGCGTGCGCGTCATCGGCTTCGAGGCCCGCGATCCCGGCGCCTACGGCCGCCTGGTCATGGACGGCGAGACCCTGACCGCCATCACCGAGGCCAAGGAGGCGTCGGCCGAGGTCCTGGCCATCACCGCCTGCAACTCGGGCGTCATGGCCGCGCCGATCGGCCTGCTGTTCGAACTGCTGGCCGAGGTGAAGAACGAGAACGCCAAGGGCGAATACTATCTGACCGACGTGGTCGAGCTGGCCCGCGGACGCGGCGCTCCGACCCGCGCCGTCATGGCCGACGAGGACGCCGTCATGGGCGTCAACGCCCAGGGCGAACTGGCCGTCGCGGAGGCCCTGTTCCAGAAGGTGCAGCGCGAGACCTTCCTCGCCGCCGGGGTCACCATGGCCGCGCCTGACACCGTCCACTTCTCGTGGGACACCGAGGTCGGCGGCGGCACGACGATCGAGCCCTATGTCGTCTTCGGCCCCGGCGCGAAGATCGCCCCGGGGGCGCGCATCCGCAGCTTCAGCCACATCGAGGGCGCGACGGTCGCCGGCGGCGCCGAGGTCGGCCCCTACGCCCGCCTGCGTCCCGGCGCGAAGCTTGCCGAGGGGGTGAAGATCGGCAATTTCGTCGAGGTGAAGAACGTCGCCATGGCCGCCGGGGCCAAGGCCAACCACCTGGCCTATCTCGGCGACGGCGAGGTGGGGGCCAAGGCCAACATCGGCGCCGGGACCATCTTCTGTAACTACGACGGCTTCTTCAAACACCGCACCACGATAGGCGAGGGCGCCTTCGTCGGCTCCAACACCTCGCTGGTGGCTCCGGTCACCATCGGCGCCGGCGCCATGGTCGGTTCGGGCTCCGTGATCACTTCCGACGTCGCTCCCGGCGATCTCGGCCTGGCCCGCGCGCCCCAGACGGCCAAGGCCGGCTGGGCGGCCAGATTCATGGAGATGATGCGGGCGAAGAAGGCGAGGGGCTGATCACCACGCTTCCCCGCGTCTCCATGGCCGGATAAAGCCCGCCTGTCCGTGCGATTCCCTCCCGCAAGCGAGCCGACCATGTCCGATATTCAAAAGAAGAACGCCGGCGAAGCCGCGGCTCTCCGGGTCGAGGCCGGCATGGTCGTCGGCCTGGGCACCGGCTCGACCGCCGCCTGGTTCGTCAAGGCGCTGGCCGCTCGCAACCTCACCGGCCTGCGCTGCGTGCCGACGTCCGAGGCCACCGCCGAACTGGCCCGGGAGCTGGGGCTGACGCTGTCGACGCTGGAGGACAGCCCGCGCATCGACCTGACCGTCGACGGCGCCGACGAGGTCGGGCCGGGACTGGCCCTGATCAAGGGCGGCGGCGCGGCCCTGCTGCGCGAAAAGCTGGTGTGGGAAGCCTCGACCCGCTGCATCTGCATCGCCGACAAGGCCAAGGTCGTGCCGGTGCTCGGCAAGTTCGCCCTGCCGATCGAGGTCGTCGCCTTCGGCCACAAGACGACCGGCAACCGCATCGCCGACGTCCTGACGGACCACGACATCGCCATGCCCGCCCGCGTCCGCATGGCCGAGCGCGGCCTTGTCCGCACCGACGGCGGCAATCTGATCTATGACGCCGCCTGCGGCGCGATCCATGACCCGGCCCGTCTGGCCGACGATCTGAAACTGATTACCGGCGTGGTCGAACACGGCCTGTTCCTCGACCTCGCGGACGAGGCGATCATCGGCACGGACGACGGGGTTGAGGTGCTGCTGCCCTGATACCAATTACTCCGCTCATCCCGGCGAAAGCCGGGACCCAGACCTTTGGGTGAGCACTCTTTCCGGTCGGCGCGGATGAAGGTCCGGAAGCGCCGGCGTCATGCTGGACAGCACTGGGTCCCGGCTTTCGCCGGGATGAGCGGATAGAGAATGTCAGAGACCCACGACTACGACCTCTTCGTCATCGGCGCCGGTTCCGGCGGGGTGCGCGCGGCGCGGCTGACGGCGCTGGGCGGCAAGCGGGTGGCCATCGCGGAAGAGTTCCGGGTCGGCGGCACCTGCGTCATCCGCGGCTGCGTGCCCAAGAAATTCATGGTCATGGCCTCGGACTTCGCCCACCAGTTCGAGACCGCCGAAGGCTATGGCTGGACCGTCGAGGCCAGCTTCGACTGGCCCAAATTCATCCAGGCCAAGGATGTCGAGATCGCCCGCCTGTCGGGCATCTACGCCGCCAACCTGGGCAAGGCGGGCGTCGATCTGGTCCATGGACGCGCGATCCTGAAGGACAACCACACCGTCCAGATCCTCAAGAAGGACGGATCGCTGGACCGCGAGATCACCGCCGACAAGATCCTGATCGCCACCGGCGGCAGGCCCTGGTCGCCCGAGGACATGCCGGGGATCGAGCACGCCATCACCTCGGAAGAGGCCTTCCACCTGCCGGAACTGCCCAAGCGCATCCTGATCGCGGGCGGCGGCTATATCGCGGTGGAGTTCGCCGGCATCTTCGCCGGTCTGGGCGTCGAGACGACCCTGATCTATCGCGGCCCGAACATCCTGCGCGGCTTCGACGACGACGTGCGCGCCCACCTGGCCGGCGAGATCGAGAAGCGCGGCATCAAGGTCATCCTCGGCTGCCAGCACGAGTCCATCGAGAAGACCGAGACCGGCCTGGTGAACCACCTCGCCAACGGCATGACGATCGAGAGCGACGTGGTCATGTTCGCCACCGGACGCATGCCCTATGTGAAGGGGCTGGGTCTTGAGAAGGCGGGCGTCGAGCTGACGGAGCAGGGGGCCATCAAGGTCGACGGCTTCTCCAAGACGACCGCGGACAACATCTGGGCCATCGGCGACGTCACCGACCGCATGAACCTGACCCCCGTCGCCATCCGCGAGGCGGTCGCCTTCCACCAGACCGTCTTCAGGGACAATCCGATGGCCTTCGACTACGAGGCCGTCGCCACCGCCGTGTTCAGCCAGCCGCCCGTCGGCGTGGTCGGCCTGAGCGAAAGCGAGGCGCGTCATTCCTGTCCGGGCGAGGTCGATGTCTACCTGACCCGCTTCCGTCCCATGAAATACGCCTTCACCGGTTCGGACGAGCGCGTCCTGATGAAGCTGGTCGTCGACGCCCAGAGCCAGAAGGTCGTCGGCGTCCACATCGTCGGCCCCGAGGCCCCGGAGATGATTCAGCTGGCCGCCATCGCCGTGAAGGCCGGCCTCACCAAGGCCCAGTGGGACGCTACCTGCGCGGTCCATCCGACCATGGCCGAGGAGCTGGTCACGCTGCGCGAGAAGCAGCACGCGGGCAACATGTCGGCGGGCTGAGGAAAAACGCGACACCGCGTTCATTGTCCCCGGCGGCTCTCCGGCCTATCTTGGCGCCATGAGTACCCGTTGGACGCCCGAGAGCTGGAGACAGAAACCCGTCGTGCAGATGCCGACGGACTATCCCGACATGGCTGCGCTGCACCGTGTCGAGGATGAGCTGCGGGCCATGCCGCCCCTCGTCTTCGCGGGCGAGGCGCGTCGGCTGACGTCCAAGCTGGCCGAGGTCGAGGCGGGCAACGCCTTCCTCCTGCAGGGCGGCGACTGCGCCGAGAGCTTCAAGGAGTTCTCGACCGACAACATCCGCGACACCTTCCGCCTGATCCTGCAAATGGCCGTGGTCCTGACCTTCGCGGGCCGCAAGCCGGTCGTGAAGGTAGGCCGCATCGCCGGCCAGTTCGCCAAGCCGCGCTCGTCGGGCGTCGAGGCCATCGACGGCGTCGAGCTGCCCAGCTACCGCGGCGACATCATCAACGGCATGGCCTTCACGCCCGAGGAACGGGTCCCGGATCCCCAGCGCCTGCTCAAGGCCTACAACCAGTCCGCCTCGACGCTGAACCTGCTGCGCGCCTTCGCCGGCGGCGGTTACGCCGACCTCTACAACATCCATCGCTGGACGATGGGCTTCGCGGCCGACAGCTCTGCCGGCGCCCAGTACCGCGAGCTGGCCGATAAGATCACCGAGGCCCTGGCCTTCATGGAAGCGGTCGGCGTCACGCCCGAGACCCATCCGGACCTCAGTCGGGTCGAGGTCTTCACCTCGCACGAAGCCCTGCTGCTGAACGTCGAGAGCGCCCTGACCCGTCTGGACGGCGCGTCCGGCGAATGGTTCGACACCTCGGCCCACATGCTGTGGATCGGGGAGCGCACGCGTCAGCTGGACGGCGCCCACGTCGAGTTCATGCGCGGCGTGAAGAACCCCATCGGCGTGAAGTGCGGCCCGACCATGGAGCCGGACGACCTGCTGCCGCTGATCGACGCGCTCAATCCGGACAACACGCCCGGGCGCCTGACGTTGATCGGCCGTTTCGGCGTGGACAAGGTCGGCGACCGCCTGCCGCGCCTGATGCGGGCGGCCAAGGAGCACGGCAAGCGCGTCATCTGGTCGATCGACCCGATGCACGGCAACACGCTGAAGGCCGGCAACGGCTACAAGACCCGTCCGTTCGAACGCATCCTGGGCGAGGTCCGGGGTTTCATCGACGTGGCCGAGGCCGAGGGCGTCCACCCCGGCGGCGTGCACCTGGAGATGACCGGCCAGAACGTCACCGAATGCCTGGGCGGGGCGCAGGCCCTGACCGAGGACGATCTGTCGAGCCGTTACCACACCCACTGCGACCCGCGCCTCAACGCCGATCAGGCGCTGGAGCTTGCCTTCCTCGTCGCCGAACGGCTCAAGGCCGGCCGGCAGGCTCGGTCGAAAGCGGCCTAGATGCAGGGCGTCGGCCGACCGGAAGGCGACAGCACCGGCGGCCGCTGCGGCTATCAGGGCGCGCCCGGCGCCTTTAGCCATGAGGCCTGCGTCGACCTGCGTCCGTGGGACGACCCCGTCGCCTTCGACACCTTCGCCGAGGTCATCGACGCGCTGAAGGCCGGCCGGATCGGCGCCGCCCTGATCCCGGTCGAGAACTCCACCATCGGCCGGGTGGAGCCCGCCGCGACCCTGGTCGAGCAGTCCGGCCTGACCATTGTCTCCGAGGTCTGGCGCCCGATCCGGTTGGCCCTGATGGCTCCGCACGGCGCCTCGCTGCGCACGGTGAAGACGGCCGAAAGCCACCCCATCGCCCTGCGCCAATGCCCGGCTTCCCTTGGCGCGCTGGGCGTCACGGCGGTCGAGGCCTTCGACACCGCCGGGGCCGCGCGCGATGTCGCCGAGGCTGGCGATCCCAGCCGCGCCGCCGTCGCTCCCGCGCGGGCGGCCGAGGTCTACGACCTGTCGATTTTGCGCAACGACATCCAGGATTCCAGCGACAACCGCACGCGGTTCGTCCTGTTGAGCGCCGGAATCGCTTGACCGCGCACGATCCTTGCGGCTTTTGAAGCCCATGGTCCGCTCGCAAGCCATCGCTGCGACTTTCTCCGCCCGCTTCGCCGCGGCCGCGGACCTGTATTTCTACGGCTTTCGATACGCCGGCTGAGGCGTCGGGCATCGCGTCCTGACGGCCTCGCCGGCGACCGCCCCGCTAGGGGCGGCGGCTCGCAAAAGCTCCATGCCGTATCGAAATCGAAAGTCTTGCCCCCGTGCCCCAATCCAACACCCTGCAGCAGGTCTGGCCGCATTCCATGACCAACCCCGCTGATCTGTCGCCCGAACACATGGCCCTGGCCGCGCTGCGCCATGAGATCGACCTGCTCGACGACGAGCTCCTGGCCCTGTTCGAGCGCCGCCTCGCCATCGCCGCCCGCGTCGGTCAGGCCAAGGACGCCCCCGCCGGTCCGCACGTGAAGCTGCGCCCCGACCGCGAGAAGGCGGTGCTGGACCGCCTGATCTCCCACGCGGCCCCCGACAACCGCGAGGCGGTGGAAAGCCTCTGGCGCCAGATCGTCGGCTGGGGTTTGGCCCGCCAGGGCCGGATGCAGGTCCAGGTCTGGTCGCCCATCGAACCGACCCGCGCCTTCGACGGCGCCCGTCTGCGCTTCGGCGCCGCCGCCGACATGCGCGCGGTCCGTGACCCCCAGGCCGCGCTGAAGTGGGCCGCCGAGGGTCACGGCGTCGCCGTCCTGGCCATCAACACCGAAGACGCCTGGTGGACCGGCCTGCGCCGCGAATGGACGGGTCTCAGCGTCTTTGACGGCTTCGGCGGCGCCGCCATCCCGACCGCCCTGGCCGTCGGCAAGATCGATCCCGCCGCCCTGCCGAACGGCCGCCGCGTCATCGTCGACGTGGGCGGCGATGCGGGCGACGGCGGCGGCATCCGCCGCCAGGGCCTGGCCACCCACCACGGCTGGACCCTGTCCCTGACCGACGCCCCGCTCAGCGTCGGCGGCGCCGAGGGCTGCGTCGGCGCGGTCGGCTAGGCTACATCACTCCTCGCGGGCGGCCAGAGCCATCTCGGCCACCCGCAGGTTGACCGCCGCGTTCTCATGGTCGTCGTCCTGGAGGAACCAGGCCGTCGACAGCCCGCACCACGCCACGATCCAGTCCAACAGCCGGGCGCGCTCCAGTCCGGAGCGGGCCAGCACGACCTCCACCCGCCGGCTGAAGATCTCAGCCCGCACCGCCGTTGGCGGGTCGAGGTCCGACAGGTCCGGATCGCAGAACAGAGTGGTGTAGTCGAACGCCCGGTCCCCGATCAGCCGCTTGGGGTCGATCGCCAGCCAGCCGCGGGGACCGAAGTCCAGCACGTTCTCGTGGTGCAGGTCGCCATGCAGCGGCCGCGCCTCGCGCTGGTCGTCCAGCAGACGCCGCGCGGTCTCGGCCATCACCGGCGGGACCAGGCCCTCCGCCGCCGCAGGCCACAGGTCCCGGAACCAGTCCTCGAGGGTCGCCAGACCTTGCGGCGGGGCCTTGTCGCGCGGGCGATGCAGTTCGGCGATGGCGTCGCACAGGATGGCCGTCGCTGCCGCGTCGTCGCCGTATCGCGCCATGTCCGCCAGGGGCGTCTTGGTCCCCGTCGCCCGCTCCATCAGCAGGCCGTCGCCCCGGATCGCCAGCACCCGCGCCGCGCCTTCGCCGTCCCACCAGTCCAGCAGGGTCCAGCCCAGCCGCTCCTCCGGCTCGGTCGCGATCTTCAGCATGGCGGGCTCGCCGCCCTGCCGCACCGGCAGCAAGCGGCCCATCGGCGTCAGGATCGGCGCCCCGTCCGCCTCCAGCGCCCAGTCGCTCATCCAGGGCTCGAAGGCCGCGCGGTCGAGCATGGTCAGACCGCCATATTGTCGATCAGCCGGGTCCGCCCGATCTTCGCGGCGGCGAGGATGCGGGCGGGGCCGTCCAGCGCCCCGTCGAAGACCGACAGATCCTCGGCCCGGCGGATGGCGACATAGTCGACGCTGTCGAAACCGGCGGCCTTCAGCGCCTGTTCGGCCCACTGTTCGGCCTGCGCGACCGGCTCGCCCCGCGACGCCTTCGCCCCGGCCTCGGCCAGCACGCCGTTCAGCTTGCGCGCCGTCTCCAGCTCGGTCTGGGACAGGTAGGCGTTGCGCGAAGACAGGGCCAGGCCATGGCCGTCGCGGGCGGTGGCCAGGCCCACGATCCGGACCGGCATGTCCAGGTCGCGCACCATCCGGCGCACCACCATCAACTGCTGCCAGTCCTTCTCGCCGAACACGGCCACGTCCGGCTGGACCTGGTGCAGCAGCTTGGACACCACCAGCGCAACGCCGCCGAACATCTGCGGGCGGAACGCGCCTTCCAGCCCCTCGGCGGGCGGCCCGACATTGATGGTGGTGGTCACGCCGTCCGGATACATCTCGGCCACCGCCGGGGCGTACAGCAGGTCGCAGCCGGCGCCGGCCAGCAGTTCGGCGTCGCGCCCTTCCTGCCGGGGATAGGCGTCCAGATCCTCGGTGGGGGCGAACTGGGTCGGGTTGACGAAGACGCTGGCCACCACCTTGTCCGCCTGCTGTCCGGCTTCGCGCACCAGCGACAAGTGGCCGTCATGCAACGCTCCCATCGTCGGAACGAATCCAACGGTGAACCCCTGACGCCGCCAGCCGCTTACGGTCTCGCGCAGGTCCGCGATGGTGCGGACGATGGGCAGGGCAGGCGTGACAGGGTCGGCGGCCATGGTGAATGGATTAACCTTCTGCGTTAGTCGTGCTTGTGCACCGTGCGGCAAAACCTGCCGGGGTAGGGGTGGCTTATGACGCCGAGCCTCCTGATCCGTCCAGTGCTGGCCCTCCTCCTGACCGCGGGCGTCAGCGCCTGCGGCATGGTCGAAAGCGACCCGCACCGCTTCGAGTCCCTCGCCGAGCGCATCGCCTCGGTGCCGTTGGACGGTTCCGAACCCGCGCCGCGTGAGCGGGCCGCCGTTCCGGCCGCGCCCGCCGCCGCGCCCCTCCGCGTCGCCGAGCTGGGCCTGCGCCCGGCGCTGAAGGTCGAGGTCATGGAGCCGACGGCCCTCTGGGACGCCCGCTATGGGGTCATGGAAGACGCCGTCGGCAGCGCCGCCCGGGCCGCCGCGCCCGTGGTGGTCGAGGCCGCCGTCACCGAGACTCGCGCCCGCATCCAGCACGCCGTCGAGCGTACGCCCCTGCGTCCCGCGTTGGCTGCCGACCGTCCCGCCGCCGCGCCCCGCGCGCCGGGCGGCCTGGTGCAACTGGGCGCCTTCTCCAGCGAACAGTCCGCCCGCGCCGCCTGGTCCCGGCTCAGGAGCGGCGCCGCCGGCTGGGCGCTGGAAGGGCTTTCGCCGACCTTCGAGGCCGTCTCGGTCAACGGCCGCGACCTCGTGCGCCTGAAGGTTCGCGCGCCCGCCGCTGGCGCTGCCGCCCTGTGCGCCGCCGCCGGGGTGGACGATCCCTGGTGCCGCCGGGCCGTATGAGACCCGAGCGCCGCACCGGCCTGACCTTCCTCTTCTGGGCCGCCTGCGCCGGCCTGACGGCGATATATGCCGGCTGGGTGCTGGTCATGGCGCTCGGGACCGGCCAGATCGAGGGCAAACACGGACATGTCTACGATCAGGGGGCCGACCCCGGCGGCTTCGGCGCGGTGTTCGGCATCCACCTCCTCATCTTCGTCTTCAGCGCCGCCGCGGCCGTCTATGTGATGTAGGTCCGTCCGATGGCGATCAGGGGTGAAGCCACCCTGTCGCGCCGCCTTGCGGTTCGCGGCGACCTGGACAGCGCCGTCCGCGCGCCGCTCGACCCGACCGGCCAGTCCACAGACAGCTGACACGCGTTCGTTGACGGGCGCGCCCGCGCCGACGATTCTGGCGCTCGAACAGGCCGCATGTGAGTCGGCGGCGCTGAGGATTGAACCCCCATGGCTGACCCCACGGTCATCGTCGTCGGCAACGAAAAGGGCGGGGCGGGCAAGTCCACGCTCGCCATCCACATCGTCACCGGCCTGCTCCACGCCGGCAAGCGCGTGGCCATCATCGACCTGGATCTGCGCCAGCGTTCCATGGCCCGCTTCTTCGCCAACCGCGCGGCCTGGATGGCCGGCAACGGCCAGACCCTGCCCATGCCGATCGAGCCCGACCTGGGCGAGGGCAAGGTCCTCGCGAAAGCCGATGAGGCCGAACAGCTGATCCGGTTCGAGGCCGCCTTCGCCGAGGCCCGCAACAGGGCCGAGGTCATCCTGATCGACACGCCCGGCGGCGACACCGTCCTGTCGCGCACGGCCCACGGCCTGGCGGACCAGATCGTCACCCCGATGAACGACAGCTTCGTCGATTTCGACCTGCTGGGTCAGGTCGATCCGGTCACCCTCGATCTGCTCAAGCCCTCGATCTATTCCGAGAGCGTCTGGGAGGCCCGCAAGCACCGGGCGATCACCCAGGGCCGTCATGCCCAGATCGATTGGATCGTCGTCACCAACCGCCTCGCCGTGGCCGAGGCCCGCAACCGCCGCCGCCTGGAAGAGCGGATGCAGAAGCTGGCCAAGCGCGTCGGCTTCCGCATGGGCCCGGGCCTGCGCGATCGGGTCATCTACCGCGAACTCTTCCCGTTCGGTCTCACGGTCGCCGACCTGTCCAACGACGTGCGTCCCGTCGCCGTGTCGCTGGCCCACGTCGCCGCGCGGCAGGAGCTGCGCAACCTGATGCAGTCGCTGGGCCTCGAGGGCGGCACGCTCGACAATCCGCTCGACGCCGCGGCTTGAGCCCGCTCTGGCTGGTCCTGGCGGCGATCGCGGTTTGGGCCCTGGTTCGTCTCGGCCGTCAGGGCGAGCGGGCGGGGCGGGGGCACTGGCGGATCACCGCCACCCTGTTCAGCGCCGTGATGATCGGCGGCGGCGTGCTGGCGGTCAGCCGGGGCTCATGGCTGTTCGGCGCCGGACTGATCGGCGCCGGCCTGTGGCTGACCATCGCCTCGCGCCAACGGGCCGTCGCGCCGCGCGCCGAGGGCATGACGGACAGTGAGGCTCGCTCGCTCCTCGGCGTCTCTGCCGACGCCACGAAAGCCGAGATCAACGCCGCCTGGAAGCGGCTGATGGCCCGCGCCCACCCCGATCAGGGCGGGACGCAGGGCCTGGCCACGCGCCTGAACGCGGCGCGGGATCATCTGCTGAAGCGATAGGCATGGCGGAGGATTATTCCTCCGCCGCCGCGGCCTTCTTCTTGGCCGGAGCCTTCTTGGCGGCGGGCTTCTTCGCCGCCGCCTTCTTCGGCGCGGCCTTCTTGGCGGGCGCCTTCTTCGTCTTCGCCGCCGGAGCCTTGGCCGCGCGTTCGGCCAGCAGCGGGATCGCCGCCTCCAGCGTCATGTCCTCGGGCGCGGTGCCCTTCGGGATCGTGGCGTTGACCTTGCCCCACTTCACATAGGGGCCAAAGCGGCCGGCCATGACCTGCACGGGAGCCTTGTCCTCGGGGTGTTCGCCCAGCTCCTTCAGCGGCGCGACCGCCGAGCCGCGGCCCGGACGTCCGGCGCGCTTCTCGGCCAGCAAGGCCACGGCGCGGTTCAGGCCGACCTCGAAAACCTCTTCGATGTCAGAGACATTCGCGTAAGTCCCCGCGTGAAGCACGAAGGGCCCGTAGCGGCCCAGGCCGGCGGTGATCATCTTGCCGTCTTCCGGGTGGACGCCCACCTCGCGCGGCAGGGCCAGCAGGCGCAGGGCCTGTTCCAGCGACAGCGACGCCGGCGACCAGCCCTTAGGCAGGGACGAGCGTTTCGGCTTGTCCGCGTCCAGCGGCATGGTCTCCACATAGGGGCCGAAGCGGCCGATCTTCAGCTCGACCGGCTGGCCCGTCGCCGGGTCATTGCCCAGGGTGCGGTCGCCGCCGTCCGCCCCGCCGCCCTCGGCGTCGGGCGCCGCGACCGGGCGGGTGTATTTGCAGTCCGGATAGCGCGAGCAGCCGACGAAGGCGCCGAAGCGGCTGGTCTTCAGGCTCAGCTGACCCTGATGGCACAGCGGGCATTCGCGCGGATCCGATCCGTCTTCCTTCTGCGGGAAGATGTGCGGCCCCAGCGACTCGTTCAGCGCGTCCAGGATGGCCGTGGTGCGCAGCTCGCCCGCGGCGCTCGTGGCCGCATGGAAGTCGGTCCAGAAGTCGCGCAGCAGCACCTTCCAGTTCAGCTCGCCCGCCGACACTTCGTCGAGACGGGTCTCCAGCGCCGCGGTGAAGTCGTACTCCACCCATTTGCGGAAGAACTGCTCCAGGAAGGCCGTCACCAGCCGTCCCTTGTCCTCGGGATAGAAGCGGTTCTTGTCCATGCGGACGTATTCACGGTCGCGCAGGGTCGTCAGGATCGAGGCGTAGGTCGACGGACGGCCGATGCCCAGCTCTTCCAGCTTCTTGACCAGGGTCGCTTCCGAGAAGCGCGGGGGCGGCTCGGTGAAGTGCTGCTCGGTGCGGATCGCCTCGACCTTGGCGGCCGAACCTTCCTTCAGCGCGGGCAGGCGGGTGGTGTCGTCCTCGTCGTCCTCGGCGCCCTTCTGCTTCTCGTCGCGGCCTTCTTCATAGACGGCCATGAAGCCGTCGAAGGCGACCACCTGGCCAGTGGCGCGCAGGCCCGTCTGGCCGGTCGGCTCCTCGATCTCGACCGTGGTGCGGTCCAGGCGCGCGGACTCCATCTGGCTGGCGATGGTCCGCTTCCAGATCAGCTCGTAGAGGCGCTGCAGGTCGCTTTCCAGACGCAGGGTCTCGGGCGCGCGGGCCATGTTCGTCGGACGAATGGCTTCGTGCGCTTCCTGAGCGTTCTTGGCTTTCGTCTTGTAATATCGAGGTTGTTCCGGAACGTAGGCCGGACCGAACCGCTGGCCGATGACTTCCCGCGCCTGGGCGATCCCCTCCGGGCTGACATACAGGCCGTCGGTCCGCATATAGGTGATCAGGCCGCCCTGGTCGTCCACGCCCTCATACAGTTTCTGCGCCGCCTGCATGGTCCGCTGGGCGGTGAAACCCAGCTTGCGCGAGGCTTCCTGCTGCAGGGTCGAGGTCATGAACGGCGGGCTGGGCGCGCGCTTGACCGGCTTCTTCTCGACCGAGTTGATCGTGAAGGTCCCGGCGTTGATGGCGTCGCGCGCGGCGCTGGCCATGGCTTCCGAGATGATGTCCAGGCGCTGCACCCGCTTGCCGGCGTGCTTGACCAGGCGGGCGACGAAGGGCGGACTGTCGGCGGCCAGGTCGGCCTCGACGGACCAGTATTCCTGGGCCCGGAACTTCTCGATCTCCATCTCGCGATCGACGACGATGCGCAGGGCGACCGACTGCACCCGGCCGGCCGAACGGGCGCCCGGCAGCTTGCGCCACAGCACCGGCGACAGGGTGAAGCCCACCAGATAGTCCAGCGCGCGGCGGGCCAGATAGGCCTCGACCAGCTCCATGTCCACGTCGCGCGGGGCCGCCATGGCCTCCAGCACGGCGGCCTTGGTGATCGCGTTGAAGGTGACCCGCTGAACGACCGTGTCATTCAGCACCTTCTTCTTCTGCAGGATCTCCAGCACGTGCCAGCTGATCGCCTCACCCTCGCGATCCGGGTCGGTGGCCAGGATGACGCGGTCGGACTTCTTGGCGACCTCGGCGATCTCGCTCAGGCGCTTGGAGGCCTTGGCGTCGATCTCCCAGCTCATGGCGAAATCGTCGTCGGGCAGGACCGAGCCGTCCTTGGACGGCAGGTCGCGGACGTGGCCGTAGGAGGCCAGGACGGTGTAGTCCGGACCGAGGTACTTGTTGATGGTCTTGGCCTTCGCGGGGCTTTCGACGACGACGAGATTCATAAGGGGAGGGGCCTTTCGAAGGGGCGGGAACGTGGTTGGCCGAAGCCTCGCTGTCAATCGGCCAGGGAATCTATGGTGTCAGAGCGACGCCATTCCGCCGGAAAGAAGCGTCGCCCGCCCCGCCAGGCTGAGCTCCAGCAGCGCCGCCGCGACCGCTCCGATCGGCGCCCCGGCCGCCCGCGCCAGTTCGTCGCGCGGCGTCGGGGTGGGCGAGAGCAGGGCGGCCACCCGCTCGATCAGGGCGCTGTCCACCTGGTCCGGCGCGCCGTCGAACGGATTGTCGGGCGCCGGTTCGCGCACGGCTCTGAGCCGGCCGAACTCCCGCTCCACATCCTCCAGTCCCTCGCACAGGATGGCGCCCTGCCGCAGCAGCTCGTTCGGCCCCTTGGAGCGCGGGTCCAGCGGCGATCCCGGCACGGCGAAGACGTCGCGGCCCTGCTCATTGGCTAGGCGGGCGGTGATCAGGGAGCCGGACTTGATCTCCGCCTCCACCACGATGACCCCGCGCGACAGGCCCGAGATGATGCGGTTGCGGCGCGGGAAGTCCTTCGCCTGGGCCCGATGGCCGACAGGGCTTTCGGAGACGATGCAGCCCTGTTCGACGATCTGGGCGTAGAGGCCGGCGTTGTCGGGCGGATAGACGTCGTCCACGCCGCCGCCCAGCACGGCCACCGTCCCCGTCGGCAGGGCCCCGGCGTGGGCCGCGCCGTCAATGCCGCGCGCCAGTCCCGACACCACCACATGCCCGGCCTGTCCCAGCTGCTGCGCCAGCCCGCGCGCGATCCGCTGCCCGCCCGCCGAGGCGATCCGCGCCCCGACCAAGGCGATGCAGGGGCGGGCCATCAGGGCGGCGTCGCCGAGGGTCCACAGCACCGGCGGCGGCGGATCGACCGCGGCCAGCATGTCCGGATAGCCGGCGTCGCCCAGCACGATCAGCCGCGCCCCGATCCGGTCCCCGGCGGCCAGTTCGGCCTCGATGTGGTCGGTCGGGGGCAGGGCGTGCCCCGCGCCGCTCTTGCGGATCAGGTCAGGCAGGGCTTCGACGGCGCGCTCGGCGGTCTTGAAGCGGTCCAGCAGCTGCCGGAAGGTCACGGGGCCGATGCGTTCGGCGCGGGCGAGCCGCAGGCGGGCGAAACGCTCGGCCTGCGACAGGCTCACGCCTTCTTCGCGCCGATCCGGGGTTCGGCCCCCTTGAGCAGCCGGCCGATGTTCTCGGCGTGACGGATCCAGATCAGCACGGCCGTGAAGGCCGCCAGCAGCACGATGGCGCCCGGCGCGGGCAGGCCGAAGGCCGCCAGGGGCAGCAGGGCGTAGACGGGCGCCGCCGCCGAGGCGACCAGCGCCGACAGCGACGAGATGCGGAAGAGCGCGGCGACCAGGATCCAGGTCACCCCGGCCAGCAGGCCCAGCGGCCAGGCGGCGGCCAGCAGCAGGCCGAAGAAGGTGGCCACACCCTTGCCGCCCTTGAAGCCCAGCCAGACCGGGAACAGGTGGCCCAGGAAGGCCGCGCCGCCCGCGACGGCGCCGGCGATCTCGCTGCCGAACAGGTGGCGCGCGATCAGCAGGGCGGCCGCGCCCTTGCCCGCGTCGAGCAGCAGGGTGGCCAGGGCCAGGTCCTTGCGGCCTGTGCGCAGCACATTGGTCGCGCCGATATTGCCCGAACCGATCTGGCGCACGTCGCCGGCGCCCGCGGCGCGGGTCAGGATCACGCCGAACGGAATGGAGCCCAGCAGGTAGCCGCCGACCGCCACAAGGGCGAGCGTCCCGATTGCGGGTCCGACCAGATCCTGCACTTCAACCCCCATACAGCTTGAGCGTGTCTAGCATGCCGACGCTCACGTAAACCAGCACCGGTGCCAGTGTCCGGTGATTCGGGTGCAGGAGAGGAGGTCGCCGCCCCAGAGTGACTGTAAATCCTCCCTGACGGTGAAGTCTCCTCCGCCGCCGACGCCCCAGCCGCGCGCCGTCAGGACGGCGTCGGATGGATCATGGACCACCGCCGACCAGTTGTCGGTGACGCCAGTGGGCTGAGAGAAGGCGATCCTGGTCGGCGGCCCTCGCTCGATCCGATACCTCACGCTCCCGATTTCACCGCTGTCGGGAAGGGTGGCGATATCTTCCACCACCGCTTCGTAACTCGGCCGGTGCATCTCGAAGCTGAGGCGGAACCACAACCAGCCACCCCACTGCGGCAGCGGCGAGAACAGCAGTCCCGCGCCGACCGCCAACAGCACGAGGGCCGGACGCCAGATCCGTTGGATCAGGAGCGCTATTGCGAGAACCCCGCCCAGCGCGAACCACGCTAACTGCGCCATCGAGCCGAAAACGAAGACGACTTCGTACAGCCAGTCGGTGGCCAACAGCAGGAGCATTGCCGCGGTTATCCAACCGGAAACCAGACCCCAATGCTTGCGCGTTTCAGCCCCCGCCACCCTATTTCCGTCTTGCACCGCCAACCCAGGTCCCGACCACCTTGCCCTGCAGGCGGCGCCCGTCGAATGGAGAATTCTTGGATTTTGAGTGCAGGCGTTCTGCATCAATGACCACGGGCGCCCCTGGATCGAACAGCACCAGATCAGCCGGCGCCCCCGCCTTCAGCACGCCCGCGTCCAGCCCCAGCAGGCCCGCGGGGCCCGAGGTCAGCGGCCGCAGCACGTCCAGCAGGTCCAGCCCGTCCTCGTGGTGCAGGGTAAGGGCGGCGGGCAGCAGGGTCTCCAGCCCGATCGCGCCCGGCGCCGCCTCGGCGAACGGGCGGCGCTTGTCCTCGGCCGGGGCCGGGGCGTGGGCGGAGGTGATGGCGTCGATCAGGCCCTCGCGCACCGCCTCGATCAGCGCCTGCCGGTCGCTTTCGGGACGCAGCGGCGGATCCAGCCGGTAGAAGGTGCGGTAGTCGCCGATGTCGATCTCGTTGAAGCACAGGTGGTTGATCGACACCGAGGCGGCGACCTCCAGCCCCTTGCTCCGCGCCCGCGCCAGGGTCTCCAGCGCGCCCTCGGTCGAGATCTGGTCCACTAGGAACCGGGCCCCGGTCTGCTCCACCAGCGCCAGATCGCGCTCCAGCTGGATGCGTTCGGCGATGGCCGGGACGGAGGACAGGCCCAGCCGCGTCGCCAGCTCGCCGCTGGTCGCTACCGCGCCTTCGCTCAGCCACGGGTCGGCCGGACGGCAGGCGATCAGGGCGTTGAAGGCGGCGGCGTAGCTCATCACCCGCTGCAGGGTGCGGGTGTTGGCGATCACATGGTCGCCGTCGGTGAAATACAGGGCGCCGGCCTCGTCCATCAGGCCGATCTCGGCCATGCGCTGGCCGTCGCGCCCCTTGGTCGCCGCGCCCGCCGCGCGGACGTTGACCAGGTTCAGGGCCGCGCCGCGCCGCTGGATGTGGTCGATCATCGCCGGGTCGTCGATCGCCGGGTCGGTGTCGGGCTGCACGACGATGGTGGTGACGCCGCCCGCCGCCGCCGACAGGCTGGCGGACTTCAGCGTCTCCTTCGGCTCGGCCCCCGGCTCGCCGGTCTTGACCCGGATGTCGATCAGGCCGGGCGCCAGGCACAGGCCGCCCGCATCGACCGCCTCGACCCCGTCCGGCGCCTGGGCATGGGCGCCGTGGATCACCTCGGTGATGACCCCGTCGACGATCAGGACCGCGCCGGGGCCGTCATAGTCCGTGGCCGGATCCAGCAGGCGGGCGTTCAGGATGGCGAGGGCCGTCATGCCGAGGCTCCTTCGCGGCGCGCGGACAGGGCGGCCAGCACGGCCATGCGCGCGGCCACCCCCATCTCCACCTGGTCCTGGATCAGCGACACCGTCAGGTCGTCGGCCACTTCGGAATCGATCTCCACGCCCCGGTTCATCGGTCCCGGGTGCATCACCTTCGCACCGGGCCGGGCCCAGGACAGCTTTTCGCGGTCCAGGCCCCAGAAGCGGAAATACTCGCGGGTCGAGGGCACCAGCGCACCCTCCATGCGCTCCAGCTGAAGACGCAGCATCATCACGACATCAACGCCTTGCAGGCCGTCCTTCATGTCGTGGAAGACCTCGCACCCCCAGCGGTCGGCGTCGCCGGGTACCAGGGTCGGCGGCCCGATCAGCCGCACGCGCGCGCCCATCATCGACAGCAGGGCGACATTGGAGCGCGCCACCCGGCTGTGGGCGATGTCGCCGCAGATGGCGATCGTCAGCCCGCCCACGTCGCCGAACGCCCGGCGCAGGCTCAGCAGGTCCAGCAGAGCCTGGGTCGGATGCTCATGGCGTCCGTCGCCGGCGTTCACCACCGCGCAGCCGACCTTCTGCGACAGCAGGGCCGCCGCGCCCGAGGCCCCGTGGCGCACCACCAGCACGTCGGGCTTCATGGCGTTCAGCGTCGCCGCCGTGTCGATCAGGGTCTCGCCCTTGGTGACGGAGGACGTCCGGGGCGACAGCGCCGTCACATCGGCGCCCAACCGCTTGGCCGCGATCTCGAACGAAGCGCTGGTCCGCGTCGAGCTCTCGAAGAACAGGTTCATCACCGTCCGGCCGCGCATGATGTCCAGGGACTTCGCGCTCTGCCGGTTGAAGTCGACGAAGGCGTCGGCCAGGTCCAGCAGGGGCGGGACGGTCGCGGCGTTCAGATCGCCTGCGGACAGGAAATGGTCGCGGGGAAACGGCTCCAGCCGTTCGTGAATCAGGTCGGTGACATCAGGCTGGGTCATCGAGGCCCGCCTATAGGCGGTCGCTACGCCAAATGGAACAGCGCCAGGAGGATCGGAATGCTCAGCGCACTGCCGACTGTGGTCAACGCCACGATCCCGGCCATCAGCGGGGCGTCGCCGCCCATCTGCCGCGCCAGGATGTAGCTGGCGGCGGCGCCGGGCGCCGCGCCGCACAGCAGGGCGATGCCCTGCGCCGTCTCGTCGCCGCCGTACAGGACGCACAGGCCCCACATCAGCGGTGGGGTGATCACCAGCTTCACGAACGACACCGCCCCGATGGTCAGCCTGCGCCGCGCCACCTCGGCGAAGCTCAGGCCCGCGCCCGCCACGATCAGGCCCAGCGGCAGGGCCGCCCCGCCCAGCAGCTCCAGGGTGTCGGAAATCCCCGGCAGGCGCGGCACGCCGCCCAGGTTCAGCGCCAGCCCGATCAGGCAGGCCAGCAGGATGGGGTTGGACAGGATCGCCTTCGTCAGCGCCCACGGCGACATCGACCGCTGGTCGGCGCCCCATTTCACCAGCACGATCACGCACAGGATGTTGGTCACCGGGATCATGGCCGCGATCACCACCGCCGCCAGCGCCAGTCCGTCGGGGCCGTAGACCGACAGGATGACAGGCAGGAAGACGAAGCTGTTCCACCGGATCGCGCCCTGGAAGACGCTGGTGTAGGCCGGGCCGTCGATCTTCATCAGCGGCTTGAGGGCCAGCGTCAGGGTCGCGATGATCAGCACGCTGGTCACCGAGGCCGCCCCCGCGGCGCCCGCGCCGCCGCCCGAGATGTCGGCGTTCCAGATCGCCGGAATCAGGAAGCCCGGGTACAGGATGTGGATCGACAGCTTCTCGATCGGCCGCCAGGCCGCGTCGGGCAGGAAGTCGGACTTGCGCAGGCCGTAGCCGATGGCGATCAGCACGAAGACGGGCAGGACCCCGGCCAGCAGCGCCGCCATCAGGGACGCAGCCGGTCCAGCGCGCCCTGCAGGATCCAGGCGGCGGCGGTGCGGTCCACCACATTGGCCCGGCGCTTGCGGTTCAGGTCCAGTTCCTCGATCAGGAAGCGCTCGACGGCGCTGGTCGACAGCCGCTCGTCCTGGAAGGCGCAGGGCACCGCGCGGATGCGTTGCAGATTGCGGGCGAAGGCGCGGCAGGACTGGGCGCGCGGCCCCTCGCTGCCGTCCATGTTCAGCGGCAGGCCGATGACCAGTCCCGAGGCCCGGCGTCCGTCCATCAGCTTCAGCACGGCGTTCGCGTCGTCTGTGAATTTGGTCTTGCGGATCAGCTGCAGCGGGCTGGCGATGATCCGGGTGGCGTCGGACGCGGCCACGCCGATGGTCTTCTCGCCCAGATCCAGTCCCAGCCACGGCGTGCCCGGCGGGGTCTGTTCGGCCAGTTCTTCAAGGGTCAGGACTGTCACACCGTCGCGGTAGGACTGGCGGTCGGCTGTGTCAAAGTGCAAACAGACCTATCGCTGATATGGGGAAGCATCCGATGAAGCATCCGCTCCTGTTCGTATCCGCCCTCGTCGTCCTCGCAGCCTGCGATTCCGGTACGGAGAGCCGCAAGGACGCCGTCCCGACCGTCGAGGCCCCGCCGGCCGCCGCCGAGCACGCTCCGGCCACGCCGCTGGTCGCCGCCGGCCCGGCCGCCACGGTCCAGCCGTCGACCGACATGAACATCCAGTGGGCCGCCTCGGTCGTGCAGCTGGATACGCTGACGAAGCAGGGTGGGCCGACGGTCAAGCTGTTCGGCACGGCCGGCGGCGACCCGGCCATGAACGGCCTCTACACCGACATCGCCTTCTTCCGGTCGTCGTCCGAGGGCTGGGCCGTGTTCCGTATCGGCGACTTCCTCGACTACCGCGTCCTGTCCGAGGCTCCGGGCCGCGTCGATCTGCAGATCTCGGAGAGCGTCATGGACGAGGCGACCGGCCAGATCGGCCGTCGCGAGCGTCGTCTGATCGTCGCCTGGACGCCGGGCGCGGACGAGGCGCCGCCCGCGACGATCACCGTCACCCCGGCCCGGTGACCCGATCCGACGAGCTGGCCCGCAACCGGGCGACGGTCGCGGGCTATGACGCCACGGCGCCGGAGTATGCGGCGGAGACCGATCACGCGCCGACATCGGACCATGTCGAGGCCCTGGAGCGTCTGGTCGCCGGGGTCGGGCCGGGCGGTCGGGTGCTTGAGGTCGCGTCCGGCCCCGGCTGGGACGCCGACCGGCTTGAGGCCATGGGCGTACAGGTCCGGCGCACCGATCTGTCGGACGGCTTTATCGGCTTCCAGCGGGATCGCGGGCGCGTCGTCGAGTCTCTGGACCTGATCACAGGCGACCTTGGCGGGCCATGGGACGGGATCGTCGCGCTCTACGTCATCCAGCACATCGGACGAGACCTGGTCGAGGGCGTGGTCGCCCGGATCGCGGCGGCGCTCCATCCGGGCGGAACGCTCCTGATGTCGTTTCAGGCCGGTGACGGCGAGCGGCTCTCGGAGGCGCCGGAAGGCGTCTACCAGGTGGTCCAGTGGGCCGAGGCGGCCATGGCGGCGCTCCTGTCGCGTCATGGGCTGTTGATCGACCGCCGCTGGGTGTTCGAGGGCCGGGAAGGGCAGTGGATCACGGTGATCGCGCGCCGAACGGAGGATGCCCACCCGATCGGCGACGGTTAAGCTCCGGCTAACGCCTCATCGGCCAAGGTAGGCGCGGGACAAAACGTCCCGCGGCCGCGCCCCGCGTCCGCTCCGGAAAACTGGACGTACGTCGATGTCGCTGTTCAGCGTCAATACGAACGTGGGCGCCATGATCGCCCTGCAGAACCTCGCGGTGATCAACCGCGAGCTGCTGACGACCCAGAACCGCATTTCCACCGGCCTGAAGATCTCCAGTCCCAAGGACGACGGCGCCATCTGGGCCATCGCACAGGGACAGCGCGCGGAGTCCAAAGCCTACAACGCCGTCATCGCCTCGCTGCAGCGCGGACAGTCCGCCGTCGATGTGGGCCTGGCCGCGGGCGAGACCGTCTCGGACCTGCTGTCCCAGATGCGCGAGAAGATGACGGCGGCGTCCGACACCTCCCTGACCACGGCCAACCGGCAGGCGCTGAACGAGGACTACAAGGCGCTGCGCAGCCAGATCGACATCGTCGTCGGCAATGCCGGCTTCAGCGGTCTGAACCTCGTCGGCCCGGCCGCCTCCGCCCGGGGCGTGAAGGCGCTGGCCGACACGCGCGGCGGGAGCAGTATCGACGTCGACGCCATCGACCTGTCGACCTCCGGCGCGATCCTGTCAGGCCTGCCCGCCGATCTGATGAGCCTGAACAACGCGGTCGATCTGCCCAACATCGCCGCCGCCATCGACAAGGTCGGCCAGGCGCTGGGCAATCTCGGCACCGGCTCCAGGAAACTCGACACCCACCTGGCCTTCGTCCGCAAGATGCAGGACACCATCGACGCCTCCGTCGGCCGCCTGGTCGACGCCGACATGGCCAAGGAAAGCGCCCGCCTGCAAAGCCTGCAGGTGCAGCAGCAGCTGGCGATCAAGGCGTTGTCCATCGCCAGTCAGGCGCCGTCATTGCTACTCCAGCTCTTCCGCAACTGATTGCGCCCATCGGAATCCTTGTGAATCCGGGCCCGGACCGCTAATCCCGCCGGCTCAGGTTTCGCATTTGGAGGGCCGCATGGCCGTCGACGTCGCGACCGTGCGCAAGGTGGCGCACCTCGCTCGCATCAAGACCCCCGAAGAGCGGCTCGAGCCGCTGGCCCAGGAGCTGAACGGCA
>Ga0209676_1000730_pt1 | contig 44985 bp, 54 predicted proteins | sample AraplaCvi_mLB_r2_FD_184282 | JGI IMG/M metagenome (GOLD analysis project Ga0209676, IMG submission 184282) | Arabidopsis root microbial communities from North Carolina, USA - plate scrape MF_Cvi_mLB_r2 (SPAdes) (version 2) | ecosystem: Host-associated > Plants > Roots > Endosphere | place: USA... | reverse complement strand
CCCCGCATGAACACGTCCCTGGATCCGCCGGCGAATCCGCGCGGTGCCGCGCCCGTTGTCCCGCTGGTCGTTATCGTCGACGACGAAGCTGCGGTGCGCGACGCGCTGGACAGCCTGTTCCGCTCCATCGGCCTGCGTACGCTGCTGTTCGCCTCGCCCGCCGAACTCCTGCAGGCGAGCGTGCCCGACACGCCGGGCTGCCTGATCCTCGACGTGCGGCTGCCGGGCATCAGCGGCCTGGACCTGCAGGAACAACTGGCGCGCCACGGCATCGCGCTGCCCATCGTGTTCATGACCGGACATGGCGACATTCCGATGTCGGTGCGCGCGATGAAGGCCGGCGCGGTGGACTTCCTTCCCAAGCCTTTCCGCGACCAGGACATGCTCGACGCGGTGGCCGGCGCGATCGAACGCGACGCGCAGCGACGCGCGGACAACGCGGCGTTGGACGAGGTCCGCACGCGCTACGCGACGCTGACGCCGCGCGAGCGCGAGGTGATGGCGCACGTCGCTTCGGGCCTGATGAACAAGCAGGTCGCCGGCCTGCTCGAACTGAGCGAGATCACGGTGAAGATCCATCGCGGCAACGTCATGCGGAAGATGGGCGTGCGCACGCTGGCCGACCTGGTGCGCCAGGCCGAAGCGCTGGCGCTGGGCGCATGACGCGCGGACGGACATACGTCCGTATGATTTCGCACCGCGACGTGCGGGCGTAACGTTCGCATGCCGCCACCCGATGCGCGATTCTGCGCACGGCGGCACGAAGGGCCTTGATGAAGCACGCATCCATGATCGCGATCCTCGACGACGACGAAGGCGTCAGGACGTCGCTCTCCAGCTTCGTGCGATCGCTCGGCCACGACGTCTGCACGTATGCGTCGGCGGCGGCGTTCCTCGCCGAGGCCGATGCAGGCGATCCCGACTGCCTCATCACCGACGTGCAGATGCCGGGCATGAGCGGCGCGCAGTTGCTGGAAGCGCTGGCCATGGCGGAACGGCGGTTTCCGGTGATCGTCATGACCGCGTTCCCGTCCGAAGCCACGCGCCAACGCGTGCTCGCCGCGGGTGCTCTCGCCTACCTGATCAAGCCGGTCGACGGCCCCACCGTGGCGCGCTGCATCGACGCGGCGCTGGCGCGGGGCGAACGCCACGACCATACGTAGGTAGGATTCCGCCGCGCTGGTGCGCGCCGTAGTTTCCCCGTGTGTCCACCCCACGGAGAAACCCGCAATGAGCTTCATCACCACCGACGACGGCACCCACATCTTCTACAAGGACTGGGGCCCGAAGAACGCGCAGCCCATCGTCTTCCACCACGGCTGGCCGCTGTCGAGCGACGACTGGGACGCGCAGATGCTGTTCTTCCTCGCGCAGGGTTATCGCGTGATCGCCCACGACCGCCGCGGCCATGGGCGTTCGAGCCAGGTCAGCGACGGCCACGACATGGATCATTACGCTGCCGATGCCGCGGCCGTCGCGGAGCACCTGGACCTGCGCAACGCCGTGCACATCGGCCATTCCACCGGCGGCGGCGAAGTCGCGCGCTACGTTGCCCGCCACGGCGCAGGCCGCGTCGCGAAGGCGGTGCTGATCGGCGCCGTCCCGCCGATCATGCTGAAGACCGAGGCGAATCCGGGCGGGCTTCCGATCGAGGTGTTCGACGGCATCCGCGCCGCGGTCGCCGCCAATCGCGCGCAGTTCTTCCGCGATTTCCCGGCCGGCCCGTTCTACGGCTTCAACCGCGACGGCGCGAAGGTCGACGCGGGCGTGATCGACAACTGGTGGCGCCAGGGGATGTCCGGCAGCGCGAAGGCGCATTACGAGGGCATCAAGGCGTTCTCCGAGACCGACTTCACGCAGGACCTGCAGGCGATGGACGTGCCGACGCTGGTGCTGCACGGCGACGACGACCAGGTCGTGCCGATCGCCGATTCGGCGCTGCTGACCATCAAGCTGCTCAGGCACGGCACGCTGAAGGTGTATCCGGGCTACCCGCACGGGATGTGCACCACGCACGCGGACGTGATCAACGCGGACCTGCTGGCGTTCGTGCGCGGCTGATCGCATCGGCGTCGCATTGCTGGGTTCGGAGGCGGCAGCCGCGCTGGTTGCCGCCTTCTCGTGCCAACCGCGTGACGCAGCGCATGCCTGGGCGAGTCGAGCGGGTCGTGGAATGAAAAAAGCCCCGGGCACAAGGCCCGGGGCAACGTGGGGAGCGAAGCGTGGGGGGGTTACTTCGCTTCCGCAGCGCGCTCGATCTGCCGTGCCACGACGTCCGGGTGCGACACCATCACCACGTGCGAGGCGCCGGCGACGACCTCGGTCTTTTGCGACTTCGCCCGTTCGGCCATGAATGCCAGGGCCTTGGGCGGGATGTTCAGGTCCTTGTCGCCGTAGACGAACCACGACGGAATGCTCGTCCACGTCGGGCTGCCGGATTTCTCGTTGAGCGCGGCCTCGGTGATGGGCCGCTGCGTGGCGGCCATCAGCGCGGCATCGGCCTTCGGCACGTCCGCCGCGAACTGCTGGTGGAACTTGTCCTGCCGGATGTAGAGGTCGTTGCCGCCCGTCGCCAGCTTGACCGGCGGCGCGATGGCCGGGCCGAGCGTGCTGCCAGGGAATTTCCCCGACAGTCCGGCGGCGGTCTCGCCCGCATCGGGCGCGAATGCGGCGACATAGACGAGCGCCTTCACGTTCGACTTGTCGCGCGCGGCCTCGGTGATGACGCTGCCGCCGTAGGAATGCCCGACCAGCACGACCGGCCCGGCGAGACTGGTCACGACGTCGCCGACGTACGCGCCGTCGCTGGCAACGCCACGCAGCGGGTTGGCCACGGCGACGACCGGGTAGCCATCCTTTTCGAGGATGCGGATCACGCCGTTCCAGCTGGACGCATCGGCGAAGGCGCCATGCACCAGCACGACGGTCGGTTTGGCGGCCTGCGCCGATGCGTCCGTGGCGAACGCGGCGACGCCGAGCGCCATCGCAAGCAGAAAGTGTTTCATGTTCGTCTCCTTTCGTGGGGTGAGGGGTCAGGCGGGAAAGTCGGTGGACACGCTGAGCTCGCGCCACCGGGCCAATTCGTCCAGGCGTGCATGTTCGACGCGTTCGATGACCGAAACCGCATCGCTGCCCAGCGCCAATCGCAACGGCGGTGCGTCCATCGCGGCGACCTGGAGGATCGCGCGCGCCGCACGCGCGGGATCGCCCGGCTGCCGGCCGTCGTATTCACGCTGCATGCGCGCCGCCTTGCCGACGACGGCGTCGTACTCGGCGCGCCCTTCGGCCAGCGACGTCGACGCGCCGGCGAAGTCCGTGCGGAAGCCGCCCGGCTCGATGATGGTCACGCGCACGCCGATCAGCGCCATCTCCTGCGCGAGCACTTCCGAAAATCCCTCGACGCCCCATTTCGCGGCCGAGTAAGGCGCGCGCCCGGGCGCACCGACGCGACCGCCGACGGACGAGAACTGGATGAAGTGACCGCTGCGTTGCTCGCGCATGAGCGCTATGGCGGCCTTGGTCATGATGATCGTGCCGAACAGGTTGGTTTCGATCTGGCGGCGGAAGTCGTCGAGTGGGGTGTCCTCGACGGAGTTCACGTTGCCGTAGCCGGCGTTGTTCACCAGCACGTCGAGACCGCCGAATGCTTCGACGGCCTCCCGGACGGCGGCGTCGGCCGCCACGGGATCGGTCACATCCAGCGCCACCGCGCGCACGGCGTCGCCGTAACGCGCGACCACATCGTTCAGCTGCGACGGATCGCGCGCGGTCGCGATCACGCGATGTCCGGCTTCCAGCGCCGCCTCCACGAGTGCGCGGCCCAGGCCGCGGGAACTGCCGGTGATCAGCCATCGTTGCGTCATGTCGTCTCTCCTGGTGGTTGCGCTCACGGCGGGAGCCGCGTGAACACGTAGTCGCGACCCTGCACGCGCGCCTGGTGGCAGGCGAAACAGGTTCGATGCTGCGCTTCGTCGGTCGGCACGCCGGCGACGAAGCGGCCAAAACCCCATCCACCGCTTGCGGCGTACCGCTTCGAATCCTTCACCATGACCTGCACGGTCGTGGCCGCGCCGGGAATCGTCGCCGATGCGAAATCCGGCGACTGCACTTCCTTCCAGGCGAGCTTCACCAGCACGCTGCCATCGGGAAACGGCAGTGAGCCCTGGCGATACGCGCGCACGGCGATGTCGTTGCCGAGCACCACGCGCAGTTCATCGAACGGCGCGGCTTCGCGCGCAGGTGCGACGAGCTCCCATCCGCGGTAACCGTCGGGCACGGTGACGCCGTAGATCGGCGACGCGGGCCTGGCGGCCTTCGCATCATCGGCGGCGGTGATCGCGATCAAGCCGAGCACCACCAGCGCGATGGGAAGTACGACCCATCTGGTCTTCATGGTCGTCGTCTCCGCGGGTCAGAGCCGGTCCGCGTCGACGATCGCCTGGGCGAACGCGTGCGGATCTTCCTGCGGCAGGTTGTGGCCGATGCCGCCGGTGATCAGGCGGTGCTCGTACTTCCCGGTGAAACGTCTGGCGTAGGTTTCCGGCGGCGGATGCGGCGCGCCATTGGCATCGCCTTCCATGGTGATGGTGGGCACGCCGATCGACGGGCTCTGCGCGAGGCGGCTTTCGAGCGCGTCGTACCGCGATTCGCCCTGCGCAAGGCCAAGCCGCCAGCGGTAGTTGTGGATCACGATGTCGACGTGGTCGTCGTTGGCGAACGAGGCCGCGCTGCGGTCGAACGTGGCATCGTCGAAGTTCCACTTCGGCGAGGCGAGCTTCCAGATGAGTTTGGCGAAGTCGTGGCGGTTCCTGTCGTAGCCGGCGCGACCGCGTTCGGTGGCGAAGTAGAACTGGTACCACCATTGCAGCTCCGCTTCCGGCGGCAATGGTGCCTGCCCCGCGGCCTGGCTGCCGATGAGATAACCGCTGACGGCGACCAGGGCTTTCACGCGTTCGGGCCAGAGCGCGGCGACGATGTCGGCCGAACGCGCGCCCCAGTCGAAACCGCCCAGCACCGCGGTGCGGATGCGCAGTGCGTCCATGAACTGCACGACGTCCTCGGCCAGCGCCGAGGGCTGTCCGTTGCGCAGCGTGTCCCCGGAGACGAAGCGCGTGCCGCCATATCCGCGCAGGAACGGCACCAGCACGCGGTAACCCAGCTTCGCCAGCATCGGCGTCACTTCCACATAGCTGTGGATGTCGTACGGCCAGCCGTGCAGCAGGATCACCACGGGGCCATTGGCGGGACCGGCTTCGGCGTACTCGACATCGAGCAGCCCGGCACGGACCGTCTTCAGCGGTGCGAACGCGGTTGCCTGCACGCGCCGTGCGAGCGGCGTTGCCGGCGACGATGGCGCGGCATGCGCGCTGCGCACCAGCCCGAGCGGTGCGGCCGCGACGCCCAGCGCCGCGGTGGCGAGCATCTTGCGGCGGAGCGGATCGAACGGTGCGGCGGCGAGCTTGTCCATGGTGATCTCCGTGTCGTGGGATGCGCGAACATCGGACACGACGCGTCAGGGCGTCCGTCCGGCGTGGCGCCGTCAGCGCTGGTGTGTGAACAGCTTCACTGGCCCGTGTATCCCGGATGTGTCCGGGCAGGCCGCCCTTCGTATCGAAATGTTCGAAGGGCCGATCGCCGGTCGATGCGCGCCTCCAGCGGTCATCGCCATCTAAGCAGTCGCACGCCGGTGACGCGATAACACGTTGGTATGGACCCATACGCATGTATGCCGTCGCGATTCGCGCATACGCCCGATATGTATCCCGATGTAGCCAGGCGACGTCGGGATGCAGTGGCTGACAATCGCGCCCCGCTTCGACATGGGCCGGATACATGCGGGCCCTCCAATGCGTGCACCCGGCGGATCGTCCGCCGGCCCACCCCTGAGGATCCAGACATGACTGACCAGCCATCCCCGCCGCTCAAGGCGGCGATCGTCTTCGGCGGTTCGCGCGGCATCGGCGCCGCCATCGCCCGCCGCCTTGCACAGGAGGGATATGCAGTCGCCCTCACCTACGCCTCGCGTGCCGACAAGGCCGACGAGGTCGTCCAGTCCATCCAAGCCGACGGAGGCACGGCCATCGCGTTGCAGGCAGACAGTACCGACGCGGGCGCGATCGCCGCTGCCGTTTCGGATGCCGCCGAACGCTTCGGACCGCTTCATGTTGCCGCGGTCAACGCCGGCATCTACGAAGGCAGTCCGCTGGAGCAGTTTCCGCTGGACATGCTGGACCGGATGCTCGCCATCAACGTACGGGGCGTGTTCCTCGCCGTGCAGGCTGCGGCTTCGCGGATGGCCGACGGCGGCACCATCATCACCATTGGCAGCAATACAGCCGCACGCAGCGGTGTGGTCGGAAGCAGCGTCTACGCAATGTCCAAGGCCGCCGTGGCGACACTGGTCCGCGAACTGGCGCTGGACCTGGCCCCGCGCCAGATCACCATCAACAACATCCAGCCAGGGCCTGTCGAAACCGACATCACGACGGGTTTCCTCGATTACCTGATCGAACGAAACCCGCTGAAGCGCGTCGGTCGTCCCGAGGAGATCGCAGCCCTGGCCGCCTTCCTTTCGAGTGCCGACGCGCGCTACATGACCGGTGCGAGCCTGACCGTGGACGGCGGCTATTCGATCTAGGCCGAATGGGCCCAGCGCGTCCGGCGCGCCCGGTGCGAGGCTGCACCAGGCGATTCCGAGAGGGACCGGCACCACGCCGCTGGTCGTCCGACGGCGTGGGTGCCGGTCCTGTGCGACCCTTGCGCAACCCCAAGCCGACACGCCGACGCCAAGCGAGCCCGCATGACGCCCGCCTCTCCCCTCCTTCGCCAGCGCGGCACCGCCGACGGCAACCGCGTCGCGATGGTCGAGCTGTTCTTCGACCTGGTGTTCGTGTTCGCGGTGACGCAGCTCTCGCATACGTTGCTGCAACACCTCACCGTGCAGGGCGCGCTGCAGACGCTGCTGCTGTTCCTGGCCGTGTGGTGGCTGTGGATCTTCACCTCGTGGGTCACCAACTGGCTCGATCCCGATCGCACGCCGGTGCGGGTGATGCTGTTCGTGCTGATGCTCGGTGGCCTGCTGCTGTCGTCTTCGATCCCGCAGGCGTTCGGCGAGCGCGGGCTGATGTTCGGCGTGGTGTTCGCGACGATGCAGGTGGGACGAACCGCCTTCGTGGCGATTGCGATGCGCAACCACCATCGCGTGCTGCACGAGAACTTCGTGCGCATCGCGTTGTGGCTGGCGCTGTCGGGAACGCTGTGGGTCGCCGGCGGCCTGAACGAGGGCGCCACGCGCGTGGCGTTGTGGACGGCCGCCGTCGCCATCGAGTACTGCGCGCCCGCGCTGTACTTCTACGTGCCGGGCATGGGGCGATCGAGCACCATCGACTGGGACGTCGACGGCCATCACCTGGCCGAGCGCTGCGCGCTGTTCGTGATCATCGCGCTGGGCGAATCGATCCTGGTCACCGGCGCGACGTTCGCCACGGAGGCGTGGACCACGCCGACCACCTCCGCGTTCATCGTGGCCTTCCTCGGCAGCGTGGCGATGTGGTGGATCTACTTCGACACCGGTGCCGAACGCGCCAGCCAGCGCATAGAACATTCCGACGACCCCGGCCGCCAGGCACGGCTGGCCTACACCTACCTGCACCTGTTGATCATCGCCGGCATCGTGGTCTGCGCCGTGGCGGATGAACTGGCGCTCGCGCATCCGGATCACTTCGAAGGCGACGGCCGTGCCGCGATCGCGGCGATGATCGGCGGGCCGATGCTCTACCTGCTCGGCGTCGCGCTGTTCAAGTGGGTCTGCAACGAAAGTCGCGGGCCGCCGCTGTCGCATTGCGTGGGAATCGTGATGCTGGCGGTACTCGCGCCGATCGCGCTCGCGCATCTGCTCTCGCCGCTTGCGTTGGCGACGGCGACGACCCTGGTGCTGATGATCGTCGCCACATGGGAGACGCTCGCGCTGCGCCGAAGGTGAGCATGCGCACCACATGAATGCGGCACGACGTGGTGATGGGCCGTGTTGTGACAGGTTCGCCGGAAAAAGCGGCGCAACGATGCGTCATGCGACAGGTAGTGCACAGGCGAACCGAAGCGCGCGAGCATGCGCTCCCGCGCCGGAAACCGTGCGCATCGCATCGACCACATCGAGGAAATCGACATGACCCAACGCCTGGACTACACGCAGATCTCGCCGAAAGGCGTCAAGGCGCTCGGCGGCGTCTACGGCCACGTGATGCAGAGCGCCCTGCCCGCCGACCTGGTGGACCTGACGTACCTGCGCATCTCGCAGATCAACAACTGCGCCTATTGCCTGGACCTGCACACGCGCGACCTCATCGGGCGCGGCGTGGCGATCGAAAAGCTCGCGCTCGTGCAGGCGTGGCGCGAAGCCGGCACGCTGTTCAGCGAACGCGAACGTGCCGCGCTGGCGTGGGCCGAAAGCGTCACGCGCGTCGCGCAGACTGGCGTGCCCGATGACGACTACCAGGCTGCGCTGGCGGTATTTGGCGAGAAGGACCTCGTCGACCTGACCATCGCCATCGGGCTGATGAACACGTACAACCGCCTGGCGATCAGCTTCCGCAGGACGCCGCAGGCGGTGGCAGGCTTACACGGCGATACATGAACAGGCTGGCGTCGACATATCGTCGATACGTGGCAGGCGCCCAATGCGATGGCGGACGCAATGCAGCATCGACGGTCCGCCCTCCACCGACCTGACCGGATTGCCGCCATGAACTTTGCCCACCTCCTGCTCGCGACCGCCATCGCCGGCGCGCCCGTCGCCGGCGCCAACGAGAAGCCGACGTCGGCCGAAACCGGCTTCGTTCGTCTCGATGACGACATCACCCTTCGCCGGCTCGTCGTCCGCAATGCGAATCCACAGGGGGCCGTGCTGTTCCTGCATGGCTTCCCGGAAACGAGCCTCGCCTTCAAGGACATCGCCGTCGCGCTGGGCGACGATTACGAAGTGCATGCGTTCGACTGGCCGGGCTACGGACAGTCATCGCGCCCCTCGCCCGACCGCTTCGCGTATGCGCCCGCCGATTACGCCCGCGTGCTGAAGGCCTACATCGCCCATGAGCGCATCGATACCTCGAAGCTGACGATCTACGCGACCGACATCGGCGCCCTGCCCGCGCTACTGCTCGCCCTGGACGAACCGCACATCGCGCGGCGCATCATCGTCGGCGATTTCGCACCGTTCGACCGGCCGCAACTGATGCACGAAAACCTGCGAAACCTGAAGTCCCCGGGCAGCGCCGAGCCCACGCGCGCGGCGATGAACGCCAACCACGCCGACATCATCGCGAACGTCCACCGCCGCGACCTTCCGCCGGAATCGCAGTACGACCTTGCGCCGGAATTCCAGGCCGACATCGCGAACAACTGGAAGCGCGACGGCATGACGACCGTCGATGCGTTTGCGCACTACTACGCCCACTTCACCCGCGACCAGCGGTACTTCGAAGCGAACGTCGCGGAACTGCAGACGCCGGTTCGGGTGGTGTGGGGCGAGCGCGACCTCTACATCCGACCGGAGATGGGCCTGGAATTCGCCGCGAAGGCGCGGCTGCAGATCGACGTGCTGCCCGGCATTGGCCATTTCCCGCACCTGCAGGATCCGGCCCGCACGGCACTGGACGTGCGTGCGTCGTTCCGCTGACTTCGGCCATCGGGACGGGCGTTACGATCCCGCGGCCGCCACGGGCTGCGGCGCCGGGAACGTCCACTTGCCGGACAGCACTTCCGGCCGCGGCCGATACAGGCGAACGAGGTAGTTCCAGCCCTTCATGATCGGCAGGCAGTTCGGGATCTTTCCGTCGCAACCGCCGAATTGCACGGTGACCGAGCCGTCGTCGGCCTTCTTTGCGGTGACGTTGTTGATCGAGTACGCGTTGTGCTCGTTCTGCTGGAAGAAGCCGTCGCCGTTGTACAGGCTGATCGACCAGAACCCGTCGACCGGCACGTCCTTCACCGTGAGGCGGTGGATCGTGGTGCCGTCGTTCTTCTCGGGAACGACGTTGAGGTACAGCGCATCCTTGTCCGGATTGCCGCCCCACGCCGACGCGGCGGTGACGAGATGTCGCACCGGATCGACCTCGGCCTTCGCACCGAACGCCTTGCGTGAATCGGGCAAGGTCGAGGCGAGCGTCAACAACGCATCGCGGACCTTCTTCTGGCTCGCCGTATCCCAGTGCGGCACGTCGAACGAACCCGGACCGCCGGGCTGCTCGGCCTTGATCGCATCCTGCAACGCGCGCACTTTCGCCAGGTCTTCCGGACTGTTCGGGTCGACCAGGATGCGGATCGCCGTCACCACGTAGCGCGTGCCGATGTCCTTGCGCGTGAGCGTGTGCGGGCCGGCGGTGTAGACCACCTTCGGCGTGTACTCGTCCTGGTCGATCACCTGCATCGACAGGAAACGCCCGCCCGCGTCGGGCAGCGTGACCGTCACCGGACCGGCGTCCAGATCGAACACCGCGGAGGTATACAGCGTGTCGCGGTTCTGGCGGACGACGGGCTGGTGCTCGATCGGCGTCACGTCGCGGTTGTGGTGGAATTTTCCGACCGCACCCGCGTCCTTCAGGATCTTCCCGAAGTAGACGTCGGTTTCCGCACGCACGAAGTTCTCGGCCGTGACCGGTTCGCCTCCCGGCGTTGCTTCGGCAGTGGCTGGAGGCGTCTGCGCGGAAGGCGCGGGAGCCGCAGCGGACGGCGTGCCGGCCGGGGCCGGCTCGGACGCATCGCGACAAGCTGTCATCGTTGCGAGGATCAGTACGACGCCCAGTGCGGTACGCATGGCAGGCCTCCATTCCGGAGAAGGCAGCGAATCGACGCTGCGCGATGGCGAGGCGATGCTGTGGTTGAGCCCGTTTACCCGGCGTGAAATCGGCTGCGCGGAATCCAGGTTCGGCTTATTACCGACGCAGCCAGTTGAGCAACGTTTCGGCCAGCTGCCGCGGCGCTTCGAGCGGGATCAGATGCCCCGTGCCCTCGATGATCCTAAGTTCCGCGCGGCGTATCGCATCGACGAGTTCGCGCGATTCGTCGATGGAGCGGAGCTGGTCGTTGCGCGCGGCCACCACCAGCGTGGGACACGAGATCCGTTCGAGCGGAACGTCGGTTCGATCCAGCGCCGATTGCCAATCGAACGCGTCCGCACCCAAACGGATGCTCATCGCGCGTACGCGTTCGATCACCGCCTCATCGTTCGCATGGTTGGGGCCCAGCGATCGCTGGATCGCACGACGGCTGAGTCCCGCGAATGTGGCACGTCCCGTCGAATCCGAAAGCGGCGCGGCCGCACGCTCGCCTCTCGCGGATGTCGCGACAAGCACGAGCGCTTCGATCCATTGCGGATGCGCCGCTGCGAGCGCACGCGCGACGTAGCCGCCCATCGAGAATCCGAGCAGTATGGTCCGGCCGGCAAGCTGCGCCGCCACGGCGTCCGCGACGTCCCGCACCGTGCGACCGCGCGGGAGCGCGATGCGGTGCACGCGCCAGTCGTCGGGCAGATGCGGAACGAAGTCGTCCCACAGCGCGTCGTCGAGCATGAAACCGGGCAGCAGGGCGATGGTTTTCATGGACGCGCCACGGCTGCACTCAGCTGCGATCGACGATGCAGCGGATCTTTCGGTCGTCGAACGAAGACTCGCCGCTCTACCGCGCTCAACGCTCGCCGGAAGGCGGAGCGCGATCGTCGTCGTTGTCGCTGCGGGTAGCGGGTTTGTTCGCCTCGCGCGCGGCGGCCTTCTTCGCAGCCTTCTCGTCCTGCTGCTTCTTCTTGGCGATTTCGCGCTGGCGCTTTTCGAATGAGTAGTTGGGCTTGGGCAAGTGGGCTTCTCGCTTTGTGGTTGGTGGAGTCGACGACCATGCCGTGGTCGTGGGCAATCTGATTGTGGCTCAGCGGGCCTTCGGGCGCGCGGGGACGGTCTTCTTCGCCGCTGCCCCGTTCGTCGAGGCCAGGGCGTCCTTCTCGGGTTTGCGACGCAGCGGCGTGACACCCAGGATCTCCACCTGACCGCCGGCCTTGCTGAAGGCGTCCATGTCGGCGGCGATCCGTTCGTGCGTCACTTCCTTGTCGGGCGACGGCTTGCCGAACGGGGATGTGGTGTATCCGTTCGCCCCGGTCGGGCGATAGCTGGACATGGGTGTGCCTCCGGTGGGTGTGTGCATCATTGAAGAACCAGCTCGATCGCGCGCGCATGGTCACGTGCGTAGTCTTCGCGGATCGCGTCGCAATACGGGCCGCCCATCGCGAAACGGCGGCAGACGTCGGGCCGGCTGTCGTAGATCCCGCAGTTCATGCGCGAGCCGTCCACCGCGACGCACCAGCCATCCTCGTCCTTCGCCATGACCCGCAGCCCGCCGGGGAGCTCGGTCGTCAGGTGGGACGGAATGTGGTCTTCGGGCTGCACCACCACGGTCAGCCGGCAACAAACGGCATCGCACCGCGCGCAGTCGGCCGCCGCTAGGACAGGCGCTGGCTGCTTGGCGGGGCTTCGTTGTCGATCCGGCATCTGGGGTGTGGCTCCTGGAGGCGAGGCGCCCGTACGGGCCGTGGGAAAGACGCACTGGCCGTCAGGCCCGTGGAGAGGCGGCGGCGGCGCTGGAGCGGGCGCTCCTTACTTGTGCCACCTGGAGCGGGAAATCGCCGTGAATCCAGCCTTCACTGCGCCTGGCGGCGGAAAGGCTTGGCGGTACGGTTGCGGGGATCGGCGCGTCACGCCGGAGAGCGCCAGATGGGCTGGCCGAGGTGCAGTGTAGCCCGGATGGGTCCCTGGTGCTCAGAGTCAGCCTATTCAGGCGGCGTGCGGGCGGTGTCCACCGCCTTCCACTGACGATCGAACCGCACATGGCTCGGCGGCTAAGATCAAACGTTGAAGCTGCTGGGAACGCGATCATGAGCCAGCCGTGCTGGCGCCTGCGCAAGGGAGCTCCATCGACGGCATGATTGCGCCCCGGTACGTCCCATGAGCGCTTACATCACCAGGCATTCTTGATCTTCTTGTTTGTTTCCAGCGACATCAGCGAACCAATCTGGGTGGCGGCATTTCCCTTCAGGACCACCGTCCTCCCCTTGACCTCTATCAAGACCCCCACCCGGTACTCGCTGCCGCGAACGCGCCAGTTTTGAAAGACCGTATACACGACATCGCGATTGACGAACCGTAGGGTGTAATCACCCATAGCGTCATTCGATGCCCCTCCCTCGCGGGAATATCCGGCAAACTCGAAACTCCGCCAGGAGTTCGTGTTGGCAACCCTCGGATACTGCAGCTCAATGTGCTTGGGTCGTCCAGACCTGTAGACCATATATGTGGACCCGGCACCCTCGCACAATGAGATGGTCCTGAGTCCTGCTTCCGTCTGGAATGAGAGCACCGTCGTTTCGCCGATCGTGCAGAGGGGCGCGTGACCCTGCGCGTCGGAGCCGTCTTTAGGTCCATCAGCGAGGACGACGCTAGGCGCAAGCGAAGTTGCACTACCAAACGCGATGCTTGTCGCAATCGCGCCTAACACCTCACGCATAGTCGCCCCCCTGCTTTGGCAGGCGCAAAAATGGTGACGCCACCGCCAAAGATCGACACGTTTGGGCAGTTACCGGCACTGGAAGGACCGGGCAGGCGCGGTGGGCGGCTCGCTAACGAGCTTATGGCAATGAGGCTCACCCACACTATGCGTGACGTGCACTCGTCACCTCCCAGCCGGCGCCTCACTCTGCATTCTTGTTCGGGCGAAAACACGCCTCGGAGCCGTTTTGATCCGGCCAGTTTCACGAAGCAGATCGATGTACCGCTGGTAGAAGAGAGACGCGGACGCTGCATCGCCGACTGCCCAATAGGAGTCCCCAAGATTCAGATATGCAACCGTTCGACCGGGACAAGCGTGGACGACGCTAAGCAGGGGCGGAATTGAGGCAGACTCCTGCTGACTCTGCTGCAAGAAATAGCCATAGTCGTTCGTGAATGAACAAGCCGAAGCCAACTGCTTCTGGTCAAACGCCAAACTGAAGTCGGCAAGCCCCGCAAAGGGCCGCATCAGACTCGCGGCATCAGCTGCGCCCCGCAGCTTCGAAGCATCTAACGCAGCCTCATGGGCTGCCACCAAGATGGCACGAACGCTATTGATAGCCGAACGATCGACTTGCACTTTCCGATATGCACCCAGGAAGTCGCTGCGTAGCCCGCAATAGCCAAATACGTCCAGGCTGACGATCTCCAGCACCTGACCTGATTTTCGGCTCAACATACGGACATCAGACGTTTGTTCGCTCTGGATAGAGAATACCTTACGCCACTGGTTGGAAACTGGAATTTCTGCTGCGACAGTGCAATCGGCAGAAGCATCAGACCCGGCGGAAACATTCCCTCCAGTGGCGACTAAAGATGTCTCGGTGATGAGCACTAAAGTTCTGCCTCGCCTATACGCATCTACAATGCCCGCCCGTGCGGTAAACGTCACGAACAGGGAAAGGAGAACCACGGAAATATTAGTAACCTTGCTCATCATTCAACCTCTCGATCGCCACGCGCTTCTCACTTACGAATCTCCTGGCGACACCTTCTTGGACCTTTCTTGAGTTTCTTCTGAAGTAGTAGAGCGAGCCGTCTTCTGAGGTTCGACCGCGCTCCGCATAGATGGCAGAGATCAACTCAGAGTCATAGGTCTTAGTCTCCTCGTGCGGGATCGCTACGGAGCGCATGGCGGTGATGATGATGCCTGCACCGGCGCCATGCTGGACGGCTGTAGACCAAACTACATCGTTCAGTGTGTGCGAGTGATATCGGAGATCGACTCCCGTCGCTCGCATCACTTTCTCGATCTGTGGGTCGAAATGTGTTCTCTTGATGAACGCGTGCTCAACGTCCACAAACTCCGACGGGTGCGCCTGCACCGTTCGTTTCCACTGCGCAGTGAAATCGTGGTCGCCTGGGGTCAGCCCAGCGAAGTCTTCTCGCCACGAAAAATCTTCGGAGTTCAGAAAACGTTTGACCGTCCCGCCGTTAGGCTTGCTTGTCATCTGATAGGCACCGTATGACGCTCCGCCAGCGTCGCCATGCCCACCGGAAACCGTTGCTGATCCTCGACCACCGGTCTCGTAAGTTGCTGACAGCGTCCCCAGGTCGTGGTCCCTGCGCTTTCTCGAGCCCACGGCCACAAAGCACCCCGCCACCCCGCCCGGATGAAAGTGATACACCCGCGGCTCCTTGGGAAAACCATCAACACCGGCAGCGACCTCATCCCACCAGGGCAACTTCCCTGCCCTGGGCGCCTCTGCCTCTACTTGCTCGACAGCGCCGGGGCCCAACAGCTCCGCGATGCGTGTCATCACGTTTCGCTGGCGCGCTGCAGGCTCCTTCGCCCATGCGCTGTCGTGACGCGCGATGATGCGGGCCATATGCGCAGCCTTTGATCGATCACGCAGTGCGGCGTCCAGCTCCTGTTCGCTGACCAGGCCGTCGTGATTGGTGTCCAGCATCCTGCGCAGTTGCTTGTAGAACGGAGTTTCTTCGGGCCGCGGTCCTTCCTTCCTGATGAAGCCCGCCCACGCGGCCGCGTCCTCGAATACTCCACCGGAGCTGCTGGCGTGCTCGTCTACGACGTCGAAGCGGGCCATTCCCACGGCGATGCCAGGTGCCCAGCCTCCTTGGCCCAGCCCTCGCCCATGCGGCCGTTGCCAAGCATGAGCCCCTTCACCTTGCGCCAGCGTTGGCCGTCGACTTCCCTCGACTCCAAGGTCGAGAGTGGCAGGACCTGCGCCCAGTTCAACGTGCAAGCCACGGCACCATTCGGTTCCACGTGCAAGGTATTGCCGGGGCGAAGAAGAAGCAGCGTGCGCTCCCTATCCGTCAACGTGGTGGCGGCCCATTGCCGACTGGCAGCCAGGTAAGCGGGTACGTCGTCCGCGCTGAAAACTTCCAGGTGCAGCAGACGGCGTGACACCGGCTGATTGGCGATCGGGTTAGCTCGCGACGGTACGTCCTCACCGAGATAGCCCAGCACATCGCCTTGTTTGACCACATGGGGCTCGTCCAGCACCACGACTTCATCAAATGCGACCGGGGTTGGCTCCGGATCCAGCCCAGCGAGGAACACCCACCCACTCGCGGCCTCTGGCGGCACCGAACCGTCGGAACGAACGGAGTCGATTCCACCTTCCACGACTTTGGCGATTCGTGCCCACTTCCTGTCGGTGGAGCGCTCGCCGACCTCGATCACGCTGTCACGGAGCAGCAGGCCCAGGATCTGGCTTCGGCCTGACGCCTCTGCTCGCACGTTCAGTCCAACGGCATGTTTGCCTGTCATTTCGCGACCTCGTCACTAGACCGCTCGAACAACTCGCGAGGACAGGTTGGTTCGACCTCATAGTCGAGTGCGTAGTACAGGTGCTCCACCTGCCTGCCCATCTGATTGGCGAACAGATGAACCCCCTCACTACTTTGGCAGGTCACTACATCCAGGTCGCCCGATGGCGTCGTGACGGTGACATGCTCGCCAGAGCTCCTCACGTCGGCATTGACTACCACGATGCCGAGATCGGGCGGGCCGGGGAGCGTCTTGCGCAGGTAGTAATGACGAAGCGGACGTCCGGTGATCGCATCGGTGACGACTTCTTCGGCGCCGGAAACCTCGGTGGCCGACGCTGCCGAAGCGGAGTGGCAGCAATGGGAATCGCCTGAGGCGAACCGCAGAGTGAGCGAATCCTCTGGACGCAGCTCATCGGACAGATAGACGCGGATGCCAGATTCGTCGCGCTGCGCGAATCCCATGTCCATGCTCCCCTTGTAATTCGGGCGCCTGGATCCATCCTGCAGAATGTCATCGCTGCGCACACAACCAACCAGTACACACGCTGCGGCGAGCACATAAAGAAGATTCTTCATCGCATCTCCAATTAATGGCCGTCGTCGGACCAGTGCGGAGGATCGGTCGCCAATTTGATGACGCCGTAGCTTCGTCCGATCTCGTGGAGATCGGCCGATGAGCCCACAGTCCGCTCGCGGCCAGTCGCGTCCACGATCGTGCGGCCAATCGCACCCGCAATGTTCATGTCGATTGCACGCCCTTCTGTGTGGCGCGAAGTCAGTGACGGGCGAAACACGATGCGATAGCCGTCGACCATGTCCCGGGCCGCCTGCCTCGCAGCAGTTACATCAGTGACTCCCCTGGAGTCGGCATGCGCCCAGTCGATGTCGACTCCCTCCATCGAGGGAACGGACGCAGGGTCCAGGCCTTCACGGGCAATGCGCCATGCGTAGTGCATGAGGTATGCCCGCTCGGGCGGCCGATGCGTCGCGTTGACTTGAACGGTGGCGCCAGACGCCGTGAGCGCCGCAGTGAATCGCCCCACGGAGGACGCAAATCCTGGCGTTAGGTCGTTGATGTTCTGACTCGTGGGAAACCGGCTTATCCATTGGCGGCCAGAATGCTCGGGTGCCCCGCCTCGGCCATCCGTCGCCTTCTTTCCAACCCGATAGCGTTTCGTGGACCACCAAACCGGACGCTTCCATTGCGCCTGCTTTCGATAGTCGGCGAAATCCGCCAGGTGCATGTAGAGGCTGTACAGGGTCAGCGCGGGCGCCCGAGCTGGCGCGGGACGTTCGCGTTCGGCCTTGTACTGTTTGTAGGCGGCCACGCGCTCGGGGTCCGGGTGGTCGCCGCCTTGGACGAACGTCGAAACCTCTTCCTTGAAGCCCAGCACGTTGAAAAGGCTGGTGCCTGCCGCCGGATCGAGCGCCAGCCACGTGGGCGAAATCCAGCCGGTCGCCGGCGAGCCCGGTCCACCGACGCCAAGCACGCGCAAGTAGCGCCGACCCGGCGCGTACTTGCCGATTTCCACCGTCAGCGGTGTGCCATGGCGCAACCATCTTGCGCGCTGGCGTCCTTCAGGATCGGAATACAGGTAAGTGCCCATGTTCCGTGCATCGGCCATGGGGTGATCCATCGGCGCGGGCTTGTCCGGCTGCGGGGGCGTGGGAACCTGCAATCGGTGTCGGACCAGCACGAATCCGGTGGAATACGGCCGCAGCGTTGGACCGTCGCCCGCGGTTCCCTTGGTCGCATCGAGGTATTCGCGATTGATCCGATACGCGACGACCTCGCCATCCGCCAGGCATCGAATCCCCCGGTCGAGCGAGAAGGCATTGCTGCACGATCGATCGAAGTGGATGCCGCCGTGGAAGAAGCCATGCGCACCGAGCAGATAGTGACCGCCCTGCACGAAGGACAGCCCTTCGTACAACGCCTGCGGATCGGTGATCTCGCGTTCCTGTTTGTCCTTGAAGGGATAGCCGAAGTGCGACGCAACGATCGCTTTCGAGTTGGCAGGTGCATTCATCGGTGGACGCCTCCTCAGTCAGTCTCGCGGCCGAGCCAGCTGAAGTCAGGCAACTTTCCCGACGCCGGGCTGCCGAATACCGAGAGGTCGTTTCCAACGCCACTACCGTCGACGTTGCACGGGCCTTTGATGCGGATTTCGAGGGCCTCGATGGCGATGCCGTCGCCCGCAATCGTGATGGTGCCGCCGGGGCCGCGCAGAACGAGGCGCTCGCTGGCGTTGATCTCGACGACCCGCGTCTGCTGCGTGATCGCCTCGCCCGCCTCCACAGTGACCTTGCCCGCCACCTTGTGCTCGTAGTGCCCGCCGGTTTCCGCGTGGCGATCCGTCGCCGTCTTCTCGACGCGGACATTGCCGACCGTTTCGACCAGATCCTTCGCGATGGTCATCTGCCGTGATCGCCCCACGTCGATGAAGTGATCGCGCCCCAGCGTTTCGCGCCGGTCCTGCCCGATGCTCAATGTTTCATCGTTGCCGACGCTTTCCTTGCGGTCGTGCCCGATGGAAATGGTTTCGTCGTTGCCAACGTCCTCGCTGCGGTCATGGCCGACCTTCGTCGTTTCGTCGTGCTCCACGACGATGTTCTGATCCTTCTGCGCGTGGACGAAGATCTCTTCCTGGCCGGCTTCATCCTCGAAGCGCAGCTCGTTGTAGCCGTCGCCCTTGTGCGTCTGCGACTTGAACGTCGTGCGCGTCTTGTGGCGTGGCAGTTCGTATGGCGGGCGGTTCGCGGTGTGGTAGGCGCGGCCGGTGATGATGGGCTGGTCCGGGTCGCCTTCGAGGAAACTGACGATCACCTCGTGACCGACGCGCGGCAGCGCGACGAAGCCGTACATCGCGCCGGCCCAGCCCTGCGAGACGCGGATCCAGCAGGTGCTGTTCTCCTTCCGGCCGCCTTCGCGATCCCACGGGAACCACACCTGCACGCGACCGTGTTCGTCGCAGTGGATCTCCTCGCCTTCCGGGCCGACCACGTGGGCGATCTGTGGGCCGTCCACGACCGGGCGCGGCGCCGGCTCGGGCTTCCAGTCGTAATGCGCGGGGACGACGGTCGCTTCGTACGAATAGCGGCTGCCGTGCTCGGCTCCTGCTGCGTCTGCCTCTTGAGAGGCCGCCTGCTCGCCGACATGGCGCATCGCGATCACGCGCCAGAGCGCGTTGAGATGCTCGGCCGGATGGCCAAACAGCGGGAACGCCAGTCCCGGGAACAGGCGCGCGTCGTCGCCTTCGATCCGCGCCTGTTCGGCAGCATTGCGCAGCCCCGATAGCTTCGACCGCGTAAACGGCTTGCCGGCTTCGTCGCGCTTGTAACGGGCGGCGTAGTCGTAATGCTCGTAGTCACCGACCGCCTGCTCACTGGCGAACGCCCTCGCCTCCTGCTGCAGGTCGTAGTGCGGATTGTGGAAGGTGTACTCGCGCTGCGTGATGCGCGTGGGCGCCAGCTGACGACGATGGGCGAAACGCCACAGGTGCGGCCCGGGCGCATCGCCCGCGGGTTGCGGCTGGTACACGACCGCGTCGTGGTCCTCCAGCCGCGGCGCGCTGTCGATTCGATCGCTGAGCACCAGCGCGTCGCGGCCCTCGCGCGTGTCGTGCCAGTGGACGATGCCTTCCTCGGTGGCGAGGCGATGGAAGAACGTCGCATCGGTCTCGCGATACTGGACGCAGTATTCGCGTGGCTCATGGCTGGCGGAGTACGACGCACGCGCTCCAAGGACGCGATTCTCTTTCAACAACTTGCCGAGGATGTCCGTCGCGGTGACCTGCTGGAAGATGCGGCTGTTGTGCCGCAACGCCAGCCGCGCCAGCGGCGACTCGACGACGGCGCGATATCGGGTGCGACGGAAGCCGGTTTCACCCTGCTCGAAGGCCGTCACGATGCCGACGACGCGGCGCTCGACGCCGCCGGCGCGTTCGATGGTGAGCGTCGCTTCGCGATCGAGCATCGTCGCCGCGTCGACGGCATCGTCCTCGCTCGCCAGCTCCAGTGCGAGCCGGAACGGCTGCGAGACGCCCTCGGTCAACTCGAAGCGGACCACCTCCAGCTCCGGTCCTTCGGTGAGGCGAAAGAAGAAACGCACATCGGCCTGACGCGGCATCACCAACTCCTTGTGAGATCAGGGCGTTACGTTCGTTAACCGCGGACAGCGGCGTCCATGCGAAAAAGCCGGGGGGCCGGGACGGAATCAGTTGACACGCTTCGATAATTCCATAATCATGGAACTATGGAAACCGACACCGCACTCAAGAGCCTCGCCGCGCTCAGCCACGAAGCGCGACTGGCGGCGTTTCGCGAACTCGTCCAGGCCGGGCCCGATGGGTTGTCGGTCGGCGAGTTGCGCGATCGGCTCGACCTTCCCGCCGCGACGCTCACCGCGCAGCTCAACATCCTGCGCAACGCCGCTCTGGTGCACGACCAGCGCGAGGGGCGCGTCATCCGGGTGCGGGCCAACTACCTGCAGATGAACAGCCTGATCGCCTACCTCACCGAGAACTGCTGCAGCGGCCAAGCCGCCTGCGAGCCCGCCAGCGGCTGCACGCCGCGCAAGAAAGGAGCCTCGAAGTGAACCGCTTCCACGTACACCTCAACGTGTCGAACCTCGACGACAGCATCCGTTTCTACTCGCAGCTTTTCGCCAGCGCGCCCGCAGTGGTCAAGGGCGATTACGCCAAGTGGATGCTCGAAGATCCGCGCGTGAACTTCGCGATTTCCACCACGGGGCGCGCGCCCGGCATCGATCACCTGGGCATCCAGGTCGATAGCGGCGATGAACTCGTCGCGCTCGGCCGCCGCCTCGACGCGGCCGGCAGCACCGTCGTTCCCGAACCCGACGCCACCTGCTGCTATGCGCGCTCCGACAAGATGTGGACCGAAGACCCGCAAGGCGCGCGGTGGGAAACCTTCCACACCTTCGGCGACGCGGTCACCTACTACGCGGCCGACGATGTGTGCTCGACCGACGCCGCATGCCGCCCCGCGCCTTCTGCCGTGCAGAGCCGCTGCGCGCCCGCGTCCGGCTGCTGCTGAGAGCGACATGGAACTGCGCCTCCACTGTTCCGGGGATCGCGACGCGATCCGCTCGCTGCTCGCCGACGCCGGGCTTCCCGTCGACGATCTCGATCACGCCAACGTGCAGTTCATCGTCGCTATCGACGAGAGCGCGATCGTAGGCGTGATCGGCATAGAGTCGTTCGAACGCGCCGGCCTGCTGCGTTCGCTCGCCGTTCGCCGCGGCGTGCGCGAAAGCGGCATTGGCGGTCGGCTCGTCGATGCGCTCGAAGCGTTCGCCCGCGAGCGCGGCATCGATCGGCTGCTGTTGCTCACGCAAACGGCCGCGCCGTTCTTCGCCAAGCGCGGCTATCGCGTCATCGATCGCAACGACGCGCCGGACGAGGTGCGTGCAAGCGCGCAGTTCCGTTCGCTCTGCCCGCAATCCGCTACCTGCATGACCAAACCGCTGGATCACGGGAAGAGGAAGCGCGTTCTGTTCGTCTGCGTGGAAAACGCCAATCGCAGCCAGATGGCCGAAGCCTTCGCGCGCATCCATGGCGGCGACCAGGTCGAGGCCTTCAGCGCCGGCTCGCGACCTTCGGGGCTGATCAACCCGAAGGCCGTGCGCTTCATGTCCGAACTGGGCTACGACCTCACCGCGCACGCGTCGAAATCGCTCGACGAAATCGACGGCGAGTTCGATGCGGTCATCACCATGGGGTGCGGCGACGACTGCCCGTGGGCGCCGGCCAAACGGCGCGAGGACTGGGCCCTGCCTGACCCGAAGCACATGGACGACGATGCCTATCGAACAGTGCGCGACGATATCTCCGCCCGAGTGCGTGCGTTGCTGGCTGCGCTGTGATGCCGCTGTCGCGTCGCCTGACGGCCGAGTTCATCGGCACCGCGCTGCTGCTCGCTGCGATCGTCGGCTCCGGCATCATGGGCGAAGCGCTGTCGCACGGGAACGCCGCCGTCGCGCTCCTGGCGAACGCAGCGGCCACGGCGGGCGCGCTGTACGCGCTCATCGTGATCCTGGCGCCGATTTCCGGCGCGCACTTCAACCCGGCGGTGACGGTCGTCGCGCATCTGCACGGCGACCTGAGCCGCCGCGATGCCGTCGCGTACATCGTCGTGCAGACCGTCGCCGCCATCGCGGGCGTGCTGCTCGCACACGCCATGTTCGATCTGCCGCTGCTGCAGGCCGGCACGCATGTCCGCACCGGCGCGTCGCAGTGGCTCAGCGAAGCCGTGGCGACGTTCGGGTTGATCCTGACCATCGTGCTCGGCGTGCGTCATCGCCCCGCGGCAGTACATGCGCTCGTGGCCAGTTACATCTTCGCCGCGTACTGGTTCACCGCCAGCACGTCTTTCGCCAATCCGGCCGTGACGCTGGCACGCGCGCTCACGACGACATTCGCGGGCATCCGGCCCGAGGACGTCGCCGCCTTCATCGCGGCGCAGGCGGTCGGGACGTTCGTTGCGATCAAGACTGTCGGGTTTCTGCGGCCGGCGCACGCTTAACCCGCGCGCCTTGGACGTCGGTGCTCTCGACGTGTTCGGACGCGACGTCCGGTGCGACACGTGTCGCACGACCACTCGTTGGTCGCGGCCGCTGCGCATGCGTTAAGAGTGGCAAAGCGCGGCGCTTGAGAGATTTTGCTCGGCTGCCGGAGCTTCGAGCTCGGAGCGCCGAGCCATTCGCTCGGAAGGCCGAGTCCTGAGCTCCGTGTGTCGAGCTATTTGCTCGGAAGACCGAGCTCCGAACTCAGCGCATCGAGCTATTTGCTCGGAAGGCCGAGTTCCCAGTTCGGCGCGTTGAGCTGTTTGCTCGGAAGGCCGAGCTCCGAGCTCGGCGTGTCGTGCTTTTTGCTCGGAAGGCCGAGCTCCGAGCTCGGTGCGTCGAGCTTTTTGCCTCGCGATCCGAGCTTCGAGCTCGTGCCAAGCTTTTAGCCCGGATGCCCGACCTGTGTGATCTACACGTGCCTCGCCTACCCCGCCACGCGCTCGCGACCGCCGCCTAGCGGTTGAGGCTCATCCGCGCGCCGTCGGACTCGCGCTTGCCGGACCAGCGGCCATCGCCAGCGGGCCAGAAGCGGCCGATGATGCGGTTATTGGTGTCGGTCAGTTGCAGCTGGTTGCCGGAGACGGTCCAGCGATTCACGTCGAAGAAGCCGCCCGGGCAGCCCGCCGGGGTGTAGGCGCGATGGCCGCCGAACCATTCGTCGGCTTTCAGTTCGATCGTGCAGTTGTCGCCGCCGTCCTGGGCCAGCGACCAGCGGCCGACGATGGCCTCGTTCGGCGGCGCGGTGCTGTTCCAGCCGGTGCCGATGCCGATGCCGCCCCAGCTGTCGTGGCTGCGGCTTTCGCTGTGCGAATGGCCGCTGCTGGACGTGGTGGTTTCCACGCTGCCGGCGTTTGTCCACGAATCGCTGCGCGTGTCGGTGGTGTCGGTGGACGTGCCCGAGCCGGTGATCGACTGCTCCGTGTGCTGGAACTGGTCGGTGATGCTCTGCTCGGCCGCGCGGCTGTCGGCGCCCGGGTCGGGCATCGCGGTGGGATCGTCCTGCGCGAAGGCGAAACCGGCGGCGGCAAACAACACGACCGCGACGGCGAGGCGCTGGATCAGGGGGAACGCGACGGTGCGCATGGGCGGACTCCAGCCAGAAAGCGTGGGCCTACGACGGTCGTTCGCGCGAAGGGTGCGGGAGGCGGACTCAGCCGGGTGTGAAGAGCTGATGCCTGATGCCTGATGCCCGCTGCCCGTGCCCGTGCCCGTGCCGGTGTCTCTACCAACGTCGGCGCCGTTGCTTCTGCTCGTCATTCCCAGTTCGCGACAGCGGTCAACAGCGTTGGCGGAGAGAGTGTCCTGTTGCGCCTCTCCCATGCCGTTCTATCCCGTTCGCGAAACCTCGATTGTCACGGGAATTTCCGCCAGTCGCTTCCCATCCTGTTTTACCCTGTTCTGTACAATCCTCGCCCAAAACATGGGTAGGAACATGGGTAGAGGATGGCGCGACCAATCAACCGACTGAGCGCCCGGGCGGTGGCCAGCGCCACCACACCAGGGTACGTCGCCGATGGCGGCGGACTTTACCTGCAGATCAGCTCCAGCGGCACGAAGGCGTGGGTTTTCCGCTACGAGCGTGCCGGACGCCGACGGGAAATGGGGCTCGGATCGGCCGCCATCGTGTCCTTGCAGGAAGCGCGCAGCATCGCGCTCCAGCAGCGACTTATGCTTGTCTCGGGCAAAGATCCACTGGAAGAACGCAGGCTTTCGCGAGCGGTCGCGAAGCCGCGCACCTGGGGTGATTGCGTCGACGCGTACATCGACAGCCATCGGGCCGGCTGGAAGAACGACGCCCAGGCCGATCAGTGGGAGCAGTCTCTTCGCGAGTACGGGCCGAAGCGAGCGGCGCCCGTTGCGTCGATCGATACAGGCACCGTCATGGATTGCCTGCTTCCCATCTGGACGACCAAGACCGAGACGGCGACGCGCGTGCGCGGCCGAATTGAGCGCGTGTTGGATTGGGCCCGCGTCTCCGGGTTTCGGGCCGGTGAAAACCCTGCGCGTTGGCGTGGCCACTTGGACAAGCTCTTGCCGCGGCCATCGAAGGTGAAGAAACCGAGGCACTTCCCCGCGATGCCGTATCAGCAGCTGCCTGCGTTCATGGCGATGCTCATGCAACGCGACACCCTGGCGGCGCAGGCACTGGCGTTCACCATCATCACCGCAGTTCGGACCAGCGAAACCACGGGCGCAGGGTGGACGGAATTCGCCGGCGATCTCTGGACGATCCCGGGTGAGCGAATGAAGGCCGGCACGGAGCACGTCGTGCCGCTCGTGCCAGCTGCGACAAAGATCCTCGCCGCGCGCCCGAAGGGCTCACCGCCCTTCCATTTGTCCGAAAACGGAATGCTCTACTACCTCCAGCGCACGCTGGACCTGCCCGCCTATACGGTGCATGGCTTTCGGTCGTCATTCCGCGATTGGGCCTCGGAAACCACAACGTTCCAGAGCGAAGTGATCGAGATGGCGCTGGCGCACACCATTCGCGACAAGACCGAAGCCGCCTATCGACGCGGGTCACTCCTGGCCAAGCGCCGGCTGTTGATGGAAGCGTGGGCCGGCTATCTATTGCCGGGCAGTAACCGAGGCAAGCCGAGGGGCAAGGCTTAAGCTAGGTCGCGGCCTAATCCAACTCGTTGTCCGGGCCGCTGGCGTCGAGCTGCTCGCCAAACCCCTATTCGCCAAGAGCCTTGTGGCAGGTGCTGAACGTCCACCGCGGGCTCCGCGGAGCCCACTTCGCCGAATGTCCGCTAACGGCCAGAAGCAGACATTCAGCGGGCTGGCGAAAGGCTGTAGTAGATGACGGGTGTCATCAAGTCGCCATCGCACGCCGCATTGCTGATGCTCCCCTTCGAGCGTTTGACCACGTAGAAGTTGTCTACGCTGTCAGGGATGGGCGTCAGCTTGGCCAATGAGGGCGCCAGGACATTGGCCGCCGGCTCTTGTTTGTAAGCTGCCAGGAAAGACGCCCCAAGGCTGCCGGGGGAATTGCAGCTACGGCCCCACGCGCGCGACATGGCGGCAACCTGGTCAGCGCCGGCAGGCATCATCAAGGACAACCACGTCAGGTCCCGAGGTAACGGACGCGGAAGGCCGTCCTCGACGACGCGCCAGAACTCCTCAAGGCTGGCATTGCAACTCGATCCGTTTATGCCGATGCCTGTGCCATGGGTTGTAGCGTGGACGCGCACTTCGACCGGACAGCGATCGTCGGCCACTGCTCCCGCCGAAAGCGTCAGCATCAGCACGGCGAGCAGAAAACGTTCCATGTCCAATGTCCGCTTTGGGTCGGAAGCGGACATTAGCAGCCCGGCCGCCGGCCGTCCTCCCCGGACGTCCGCTTTCGGCCAGGCTCGGTCATTTCGGGCGGCACATTCGCAGCTCTCTCCTAGCGGTCACGACAAACAGATAGCTCAGATAGCCCGTCACGAGACCAACGGGAATCAGGACGACGTAGTCCGCTGTTTGAGCGCTGCCAGTGACAACCCCCTTGTAGATAAGAAGGAAGATGGTCCTCGCAGAGATTGAGAAGCAAAGCAATGCGAGGGCCCAAGTCCTGGCGATCTTGAGTTTGGCTATGAATGACAAACGGAATGTCCGCTTAGGGTCGAAAGCGGACATTAGCACCGCCGCCGGGAAAGCGGCCGCCCGATATCGGGCGAACGCGCACAATCGCGTGATCGCCCCCTCTCGATCGCCATGCCCGCAGACCGCACGCCGCCCGACATCGACACGCTGCCTGCCTTGCCGCCGCGGTTCTCATCGCAGCTGCCGCATGCGAAACAGCCGCGGCGGCCGTGTCCCGAGAGCCGACAGATCGAGGTCGACGGCGAAGGCCCGGCGCTCGCCTCGATGACGCCCAGCGTGAGCTTTGCCACGACACTGACCGGCATCCACCGGGCGCTCCAAAGCGGCCGCCATGAGCGCACCTTCGCCACGCGCGAGATCGCGCTTCGTTACCTCGCCGCCTGGGCGTGGAAGTACACCGACCAGCTCCTGATCGAGATCGAGCAGCGCCGCAGCAGCGGCTACCGCTGACCCCGCGCACCTGGTCGCCGCTGGCCAGCGCCGGCACCTAGCCCTTCCGTCGATCGACGCCAGCGCGAGCTGCGGCGCCGGCGATGGCCTGCAGCTTTGAGGCAGACAACCGAGGCGGTCACCCGTGCCCTTATTGCGAATTTTTCGGACGGCCATCGGAAAGAGGTTACAAAGGTAATCAGGTTTTTTCGTTCTCAATTTCTCTATATATTTCAGCTATTTAATCGACATTCTTCAAGGTAATAGAAGGGTAACGAACAGGTAACCATGTAACCTTTTGGGAGGGTTACATCGCTCTTCAGGCGTGCCCTTAGAAATCAATGGCTTGCGAGCATGTAACCTTTGAGGTAACCCCGGTGTTACCCCTTCAAGTTACCTTTGAATCCCTTGTGAATCAGCGACATAGGTACGCCTTGCCGACCGAGGTAACCGATAACCCTGCTCCGATGGCCATCCGAAAAATCCGCGGGACGGTGCGACCTCGGGAGAGCCCGCAGGACGCGCTCTGAGCGCCCCGCCTTCGCAGGGTTCCGCAGGGAAGCCGACCGCCTTGGAATCGCCGGATGCGGCCGCTACGACGCGGGTGACGCGCTGCCGCAGGGGTGCGGAAAAAGGAGGGGGTGTAGCCCGCAGGCGTGGCGGGGGGACAACTGCGCGCGCCGGGCGAACCTGAACGACAACTCCCCGCTCGGAGCACCGTGGTTGAAACGTGGTTTGAAGGTGGTTGAAACCTGAGGTTACAGGCATACTCTCTTGACGCTCCCCTCTCCTAGCCCGGAAGCACATGACCACCAGCAGCCTCTTCGCGACCGTCCCTGACGACGCGCTGCGTTTCGGAATCGGTGAGCAGTTCGATCCCAAGCGAGTTGCGGAATGGATGGATCTCGACAAGACCACGGTGTCGCGCCTTGCCTCAGTGTCGAAGTCGTCGGTGCGATACGATCAAAACATCCCGCGAGCCGTGCGCGAGCGCTTAGAAGACATTGCAAGCATCGCCAACATGGTGGCCGTCGTGTTCGACGGTGACGCCGCTAAAACTGCGCTGTGGTTTCGGACAGTCAATCCGATGTTGGGAGACATCTCGCCGCGCGACATGGTTCGGCTTGGTCGATATGATCGACTGCGCAAGTTCATCGTTAGCGCAATCAGCGACCAGCGCAAAGGCACCTAAGACATATGCCAGGGAAGGGCCGCCGCCAATCACCGCCACATCGCGTTGCTCCACGGGCACAACAGCCCGACCTACTTGTCCTCGATCGCTTCTCGGAAGCGGATCTCGATGCGTGGGAAAGAAAGTCAGCGGACCTTGATGCGCTCTACCGCACCATGTACTTCGGACTGGAACCGGAGCGCATCGCGCGGCACTCACAGTTGATCGATGCCCTAAATGAAAAGCCAGGCGCGCCCATCACCTTTGAAGGCTGGGTGCGCATGGTCGACGTCTGCTGGTCCGCTCAACCGCTGTCATCCGCCGGGAGCATTCGAGGATTCGGCGGGCGCTTCAATATCGGTACTGACGTGGACGAAAGCACGGACTTTCGCCCGTTTCCGGCTCTATACATTGGTGACACGCCAGAAACCGCATACAGAGAGTTCTATCAGCGAGAACAGTCAGAGTCTGCTAACGGGCTTAGCCCCGAGGACCTAGCACTGGCTCGCAGCCATTCTTCATTCCGCCTTCGTGGTCACATCGAGAGAGTGTTCGATGTAACTGACATCGACGCGTTGAAGCCCGTTGCATCAGTCCTGGCAAAGTTCCGTACACCTTCGACGATGATCCCGATCGCACGGCGGTTGGGCATTGGCCCAGCGGGAGCGCTGTTGATCAGGACGCCCACGAAGCTTCAGGAGTCGATGCAAGATCGCAACTGGCGGACTTGGCCAGTCCAGTTCGGCCTGCCTTCGCCAAGTCAGAAGTTCGCCGAGCTGCTTCAGGCAGCGGGCTACGAAGCGATCAAGTACCGTTCCTCAAAAAAGCATGGCGGAACGTGTATCGCACTACTGACAGGCAACATCGGAACGCGCAGCACCCGAATCGAATTGATGGACAGGCTTCCGAGCTTCGTAAAACACTGTCACCTCGATATCGATAACGCTGACGAACTTGCGGGCTGGGAATACGTGCGCCCGGGTCACAGACCTAAGCGCTTGATGCTAGAAGAATGAGAGCCGCAACGATGCGGCTCTCACGAGGGAAGGAATTACAGCGAGGCGAGGCGCTCGCGAGTCACGTCGGCGTAATGCTGCGTTAGTTCGCAGCCAATCCAGCTGTAGCCTTCGAGCTCCGCTGCAACCAGCGTAGTGCCGGAGCCAGCGAACGGATCGAGGATGCGCCCGCCCTCTTCGCAGATCCGCACCACCTGGCGCATGAGGTCGGTGGGCTTTCCGGTGAGGTGCAGCTTATCGTCGCGCCGCACCTTCGCTTTAATGACGCCAGGCAGCACGGGCGCCTTGCGCTTCAACGGCATGGCGCCCTTGCTACCCCACACCACGTACTCGGCCTGATTGCGGAAGCGACCCAGCTGCGGTCGCACGCCTTCGGTCTTGTCCCACACGGCGATGCCGCGCCAAGTGAAGCCAGCCGCCTGCAGCGCGTCGGTGGTGAGTGGCAACTGGCGCCAGTCCGTAAACAAGCACACCGGCGCGCCATCCTTCAGCAAGCGCGAGCACTCGGACAACCACAGCACCATCCAACGCAGGTGCGATCGCTGGTCGCGTTCGTCGCCGACGAACTCGGCGTGCAGATCGTTGTTGAGGTACTTCTCGGACGGTGCGCGCTGCCGCTGTGCGGCGTGCACGCCTCCGCTCGCATACGGCGGGTCGGTGATCAGCGCATCGAAACTGCCGGATTCAAGCGTCGGCAACAACTTCAGGGCGTCGCCCTGCAACAGCTGGTTCTTCATAGGTAGAGCCTTCTTCCAATCGCTCGCGGCGATCTGTCGGGAGGCTCTGGGCCTTCAAATGATTGAGCGTGCCGCAGCGCGGGCACTTGATCTGCAGCTCGGCGAAGTGCGCGGCCTTCGCAAGCAGTCGCGCGCAGTCGCCACAGCGAACGGGAAGTAGGATCAGGCGTGGAGTCATGCGGCCGGCGCCTCGTACGGGCGGAACCGGATCACCTCTTCGCCGAACCAGTCGTTGATGCGCGACAGCCGCGCCTGCATCGGTTCGAGCTCGTTGGCCGCCCACACGAGGGTGGCCTCGCGAATTGAGCCGAACCCGCCGGAGTTTTGCGGCACGATGCCCATCAGCTGCGGCGGAATCCGCAGCGACGCCAGCATGTCGTCGCGCGTGATGTTCTTGATCCCGCCGAACTCGTCCTTGGCTGCCACCTCGCTCACCGGGATCAGCTGCAGGCCATCCTTCTTCCCACCGGGCGCGTAATAGAACAGGTTGCGGAAGTTGCCCGGGCCCTTGGCGTTCTTCAGGGCCGCACGCAGGTTGTCGATGTCCTCCTGCTGCTGCGCCGGGTCGGTGAGATACAGGATGAAGCCCGCATGCGAGCCGTTGCTGTAGTACTTCCGGCGGAACAGCGTCGCCGACTCATTGAGCAGCGCGGACTGCAGCGCCGACAGCCATTCCGGCAGACCGTAGATCTCCTGGTCGACGTCGGCCTCACGCAGCTGGAACACCGTGCCGCGCTTGAACTCGTGCTCTTCGCGCCAGCCCCGCACCATGTAGAACTGGTCCAGGTCGACGCCGCGGCGCATGTACTTCGCCAGGCATGGCTGCAGCGTCACGGCCGAGCCGAGCACCGACTTGCGGTTCTCGACGTAGGCCATGCCAAACGTCGTCCAGTCGAGCGCGAGCTGTTCGAAGGCCTCGCGCGACAGCAGGCGATGCGGCACGAAGGTGCGCGCCAGCATGTTGCGCTTGAAATTGAGGCCCGACTGCAGGAACACATTGGAGCGCGTGGTGCGCGCGAGGCCATCAAGCGAGATCGGCGGCTCGTACCATCGGCCGTTGCGCCAGCACTCGGTGTAATCGAGCAAGCCGCGCCCGTCGAGCACGGGCGTGGGATCGCCGAAGGTGAAGGCCTCGACGCGCGCGGGCGGCGCAGCAGCGGGCGAGGCAGAGTCGTCGGTCAACATCACATGATCTCCAAGATGCCGGTGTTGCGGCCGGTCTGGCCTTCCAGCGGTTCGTTTTGCAGGGCATGAAAGAGCGCCCATGCGAGGTCGGCGTGGCCGGTTTCATCGGTGCGGCCGGCGGTGTAGGTCATCTGGCGCCCGCTGGCGGTCATCGTCTTGCGGATCGCCATCAGCGACTGCGCGACATCCGTCCAACCGGCGTCGAATTCCAGGCGCCCGTTGTGGATCACATCAAAGGCCTTGAGCACCAGGCGCGTCTTTACCTCCGGCGAGTAGCTGAAGGTCGTCAGCATCGGGAAGAACTGCTTAACCAGCTGCGCGACACCCGAACCCATGCCCGTCGTGTCGATGCCGATGTAGGTCACCCAATAGCGCTGGGTGATCTTCCTGATGAACTCGGCCTGGCTGCCGAAATCCATGCCCCGGAACTGGTGGCGTTCGAGGATTCGGAACTTGCCACCGGGCGTCGCCGGCGGCGCAACCACGATCAGGCCCGCGCTGTCGCCGGTATCGGCCGGGTCATAGCCGACCCATACCGCGCGATCGCCGTAGGGGCGCATGGCGAACGGCCGGTAGTCGTCGCCCCACTCCACCCAACTGTCGACCATGCAGGGCTGCAGCATGGCGAGCGGGAACACGCTGGCGCCGTCGTCGACAAACTCGCACATCAGCAGGTTGGCGAACGCGTCGGCGCTGTACTCGCGCCGCAGCTCTTCAATGTCGAATAGGTCGCAGCCCCGACGCTCCGCGTCGAGGATGGTCACGATCTGGCGCCACAGGCGGTCCTCGCAAACACGCCCGGCGCCGAGCGCGTCGTGGCTCACGTCGATGCTGACGTGCTGTGCGGCCGGCTTGCCCTTGTTGAAGCGCTCGCCCGTCCAGAAGCTGTACGCCTGGTGCGCCATGCTCGACGGCGTGCTGAAGTAGGTCTTGCGCCACTTCTTGTGCATCGCCATGCCCGACGCGACCTTGTTCAGCTCGTCGAAGCGGTGCGTCCAGAAGAACTCGTCGAAGTAGAAGTTCCCGTGATAGCCCTGCGCGGTGCGCGCGTTGGTGCCGAGGAAAAACAGTTCGGCGCCGTTGGGCAACAGGATCGTGTCGCCGCCGCTCAGCTCGCGCTGCAGCACCTCGTGCACGAAGGACTTCATGTATCCGCGAAACAGGAACGCCTGCGCCTTCGATGCGCTGAGGAAGATCTGGTTGCGCCCGGTCTTGAGCGCATCGAGCAGTGCCTCGCGGGCGAAGTAGTACGTCGCGCCGATCTGGCGCGACTTCAGGATCGCTCGCGTTCGCTGGTTGCTCGCCCGGTACCAGTCGCGCTGATAATCGAAGCAGCCGTCAATGAACGCCGATTCCAACAGCTCGATGTCCTCTTCCGAGAACTCGTTGCGCTTCGGCTGCTTCTTGGGCGCGGCGTTGCGCGCCTTGAGGTTCGGGTTTAGCTCCGACTCGGTGCCGCCGCCCTGGTAGCGCTGGATGCGCACCTGCCGCTCCAGCTGGCGGTGCAGCAGGTCGATTTCCTTGTAGTCACCGCCGGTTTTTTCCGGCTTCATGATCAAGCACACGAGCCGCGCTTCCAGCGCACCGCCGATGCGTTCGACGTTGTCGGCGCGGTCCCACTCGTCTCGCGCCTTCCAGCTGTGTAAAGTCTTTTCGTTCTCCCCGGTGGCTTCCGCGATCTCGCAGACCCGCCAACCCATCCAATACAGGAACTTAGCCTGTCGGCGGGTATCCATCGGGAGTTGGGCGGCGACGCTGCTCATGCGCATAGCGTGCCCACCGCACTCACCTGCAGACAGGTTTCGCCTGTGTATCGGCGAGCGTTACACGCTGCCCGCGTTGCTGCCGATGTTGCAGCTTCCGACCATGAAACCTCTAGCGATGCACTCGCATTGCCACCCGCCCAACGCGCAGAGGACAGCATGTCGGCCAAGACCAAGAAGTTCCGTTCGAAGTGGTTCCGTGTTGCCGTGGAAGGCGCCACCTCTGACGGCCGCAAGATCGAACGCACCTGGCTGTCGCAGATCGCCAGCAACTACGACCCGGCGAAGTACGGCGCCCGCATTTTCGTCGAGCACATTCGCGGCCTGAGCCCGGATTCGCCGTTCCGTTGCATGGGCGACGTGGCCGCCGTCAAAACCGACACCGTCAAGATCGACGGCAAGGATCACCTCGCGCTGTTCGCGCAGATCGAGCCGACGAGCGATCTGATCGCCATGAACAAGGCCGGCCAGAAGATCTACTGCTCGATCGAAGTCGACCCCGACTTCGCCGGCAAGGGCGAGGCCTACCTGGTCGGCCTGGGCGTCACCGACACGCCGGCGAGCCTCGGCACCGAGATGCTGACGTTCGCTGCGCAGAACCCGGACGCGAGCCCGCTCAAGGCGCGCAAGCAGTCTCCGCAGAACCTCTTCAGCGTGGCCGAAAGCACCGAGCTGGAATTCGAAGAGATCGAAGACAAGCCCACCGTCCTCGATGCGCTGTTCGCCCGCCTCGACACGCTGCTGAAGGGCACGAAGGTCGAGACGCCGGCGCCGGTCGCCGCGCCGGAGAGCGCGGACTTCGCGCGCTTCGGCGAGGCCGTCACTGCAGTGGCCGAGCACGTGCGCGAGCAGGACCGGCGCTTCGCCGCGGCCGAGCGCGAGAACGCCGACCTGAAGTCGCAGCTGCAGAAGCTCAGCTCCGATTTCGCCGCGCTCTCGCGGAAGCTGGAAGGCACCGTCGATCACAGCCAGACGCGTCGCCCGCCCGCCACCGGCAACGAAGGCGGCGGCGCGCTGACCGACTGCTGATCGCACCACGCCCCACGCACGCACACCTTTCACGCATCCCCGGAGAACCACAGCCATGCGTAACAACACCCGCCGCCTGTACACGGCATTCCTAAACCACGTCGCCCAGCTCAACGGCGTGGAGAGCGCGACGCAGGTCTTCAACGTCGAGCCCAGCGTGCAGCAGACCCTCGAACGCCGCATGCAGGAATCGAGCGAACTCCTGCAGCGCATCAACGTCATCGGCGTCGAAGAGCTGAAGGGCGAGAAGGTCGGCATCGGTGTGCAAAGCACCATCGCCGGCCGCACCGACACCACCGGCGGCGGCGAGCGCATCCCGCGCGACGTGTCCGGCATGGACCAGAACGACTACGAGTGCAAACAGACGGATTTCGACACCGCCATTCGCTACTCGCAGCTCGACTCCTGGGCGCATCGCCCGGAATTCCAGACGCTCATTCGCGACGCGATCCTCCAGCGCCAAGCGCTCGACCGCCTGATGATCGGTTTCAACGGCACGTCGGCCGCGGCGACCACCAACCGCGCCACCAACCCGCTGCTGCAGGACGTGAACATCGGCTGGCTGCAGAAGTACCGCGAGCACGCATCGGGCCGCGTGATGGACGAAGGCACGCACACCGCCGGCAAGGTGGTGGTCGGCACGGCCGCCGGCGCCGACTACAAGAACCTCGACGCGCTGGTGTACGACGCGGTGAGCAACCTGATCGACCCGTGGCACCGCCGCAACCCGGGCCTGGTCGTGCTCATCGGCCGCGATCTGCTGCACGACAAGTACTTCCCGCTGGTGAACAAGGACCAGCCGGCCAGCGAAAAGCTCGCGACCGATCTGATCCTGTCGCAGCGCCGCGTCGGTGGCCTGCAGGCGGCGGAGGTGCCGTTCATGCCGGACGGCTCGCTGCTCATCACCTCGCTGGCCAACCTCTCGCTGTACTGGCAGATCGGTGGCCGCCGTCGTCACGTGCAGGAGAACCCCAGCAAGAACCGCGTGGAGAACTTCGAATCGTCGAACGACGCGTATGTGGTCGAGGACTACGGCCTGGGCTGCCTGGTCGAGAACATCGAACTGCAGCTGGAAGCGTAAGGCCATGGCCGATAGCCCCGCGAAGCGTCACTACCAGCGCACGCTGGCGGCCAAGGAAGCCGCCGGCAGGGCACCGCACCAGCTCATGGACGGCGCGAGCGCGTATGAGCAGCACATGGCGATTCTGCAGCAGGACCGGCTGCGCCTGAAGCAAGTGCAGTCCGAACAGGGCAAGGCGGAACTCAAGCGCCAGATGCTTCCGCAGTACGCCAGCTACATCGCCGGCGTGCTGGAAGCGGGCAACGGCGCGGCCGACGAAGTGGTCACCACGATCATGGTGTGGTGCATCGACGTTGGTGAGTACGACGTTGCGCTGCACATCGCCGATTACGTGCTGAAGAACGGCATGGCGATGCCCGACCGCTTCGCTCGCACGACCGGCTGCCTCATCGCGGAGGAGATCGCCGAGGCCGCGTTGAAAGCGCAGCGCATCGGCGAGGCCTTCGACGTGGCCACGCTCGATCGCGCTGCGGTGCTCACGGAGCAGCAGGACATGCCCGACGAAGTGCGCGCCAAGCTGCTCCTGGCACTGGCGCGTGCCCTGCTGGCCAACAGCACCGACGACGCGCCGCCGCCGGCGGACACGTTGGAGGCGGCCATCGGACACCTGAAGCGCGCCATCGGCCTGCACAGCGCATGCGGCGGCAAGAAGGATCTCGAACGCGCCGAGCGCCAGCTGAAGAAACACGCTGCCACGCCGCCCGATAACGGCGGCGCTAGCAGCTAGCCGAGCGTCCCCACGCAACCCCGCCGGCTCGGGGCCGATCCGCATGGTCTCTCTCCCATTGCGGTGACGCCCCGACCACCGGCGACCACAGGGCAACCATGAGCGGATTCATCGCCAACGGCACCGCGGGCAACGAAGCGGAGATCGCCAACGACGACTTCTGGCCGTCGATCGATCCGGCCGAGCTGCGCGCGCGCATCCGCCTCGATGGCGCTGTGGCCGAGCCGCGGCTGCGCGCGGCGATCGTCGCCGCAATCCTCGCCACCAACGGCGAGCTGGCCGCGTGGAGCGCCCAGCAGCAATCGGCAGGCCACGCGAAGCTGGACGACGTGCCGGCGCAGCAGGTCGACGGCAAGTCGCGCCTGGTGCACCTGTACCTGCGCGTGATCGCATGCGCGACCGCGGCCGAAGTGGCCGAGCGTTACCGCTCCTACGACACCACCGCCGCCGGCAACCAGCGTGCGGACGATCTGACGCCCAGCATCGACGAACTGCGCCGCGACGTGCGCTGGGCGATTCGCGACTTTCTCGGCACGCCGCGCACGACGGTGGAGCTGATCTGATGCGTGTCTACGCGCACCAGGGCGACACGCTCGACGCGCTCGTCTGGCGCCACCTGGGCCGCACCGCCGGCCTGGTCGAGCAGGCGCTGGAGTTGAACCCCGGCCTGTGTGCGCACGGCCCGGTGCTGCCCCACGGCACCGCCGTGGAGCTACCCGAAATCACCACCACCGCCACGGCCCCCGAACGGCCGCTGGTACAGCTCTGGGACTGACGCAATGGCCGAACCGACTTCCCTCTCCGGTGCACCGCTCGCCGCCGGCGTTGGCCTGGCCGCTCTCCTGCCCGGCGTCGACGGCAACGCGCTGATCGGCGCGTTCGCCGGCGCCACGCTGTTCGTGGTGTCGGCCAAGTCGCTGCCGATCTGGCAGCGCCTGGTGTACCTGCTCATCAGCATCATCGCCGGCTACCTCGCCGCGCCCGACATCGCGCGCAGCCTGCCCCTGCTCTCCACCGGCGTTGCGGCGTTCGGCGCATCTGCGGTGGGGATCACGATTACGCTCGCGGCGATCGAGAAGAGCCGCAACTTCGACTTCAGCTGGCTGCGTCGCGGAGGGCCGCCCAGTGCATAGCGCCGTCACCACGCTGACCCTGATCGCGTGCATCGCGATCTGCGTCCGCCTCCTGTCCTATCGCCGCGGTCGCGATGCCACGCACCGCGTCGGCGTCGGCTTGTGCGCCTGGCTGCTGATCGTCTGCACCGGCGGCCAGGCCCTCCACATCCTACTGGTCGGCGCAGCCGCGCACGCCAGCCCGTGGCAGCTCGGCGTGCTGGCCGTGCTCGCCGTGCTCACCTACCGCGCACGCGGCAACGTGGCGCGCATTCTGAGGGTCGACTGATGATCAACGACGATCAGCTGGCACAGGTGATGCGCTGCCCTGCAGCGCGTGCGAAGCGCTGGCGCCCTGCCCTGACCACGGCCATGCAACGCTTCGGCATCACCACGCCGCGGCGCGTGGCGCACTTCCTAGGCCAGCTCGGGCACGAGAGCCTGAGCCTGTCGCGCACCGAGGAAAACCTGCGCTACACGACGCCCACGCGCGTGGTCGCGGTGTTCCGTAAGTTCGACTTGGACAAGAACCGCCGCATCGATCCCGAAGAGATGGCGAACGCGAAGCGCTACCTCGGCCAGCCCGAAGCGTTGGCGAACTTCGTGTACGCGAACCGCAACGGCAACGGCGACGTGGCCAGCGGCGACGGCTGGCGCTATCGCGGCCGCGGCCCGATCCAGACCACGTTCCGCAACAACTACCGCCGCGCCGGCGAAATGATCGGGGCGCCGCTGGAAGAGCAGCCGGATCTGCTGCTGGACGTGGACATCGGCGCGCTCGCCGCCGCGGCGTACTGGAAGGACAACGGCCTGAACGCGATCGCCGACTTGGGCGACGTGCTGATGGTCAGCCGCAAGATCAACCTGGGATCCGCGACCACGAAGCGCACGCCCGAAGGCCTCAGCGAGCGCATCGCGCGCACGCGTCACGCGTTGTCCGTGATGGGGGCGCGCTGATGTCCCCGCGCTCGATCGTGTTGCTGCTCATCCTGCTGGCGCTCGCCGCGATCGGTTTCGGTGCGGCTTTTCAGCAGCACCGCATCGGCGCCGCGAAGGCGGAAACCGAGCAGGTGCGCCAGCAGCTGCGCGCCATTACCGGTGAACGCGACGCCGCGCGCCAGGAGCGCGACGCGGCGCGCGGCACCGTCATCACCGTGACCGAGTACGTCGATCGCGTGCAAACGGTCTACGTCGCCGGCAACACCATCACGAAGGAGATCCCGGTCTATGTCACTGCGCAGGCTGACGCCGCTTGCCCTATTCCTGCTGGCTTCGTGCGCATCCACGACGCCGCCGCCGCAAACATCGCCCCGGAACCCGCCGCCGGAGATCCTGATGCGCTCGCCGCCGGAGTTACGCTCTCTGCCGTCGCCGAAACCGTCGCCGACAACTACACCACCTGCCACGCCATCCGCGAGCAGGTGATCGGACTGCAGCGCTACATCCGCACCTTGCCCGAGGCGCAGCCGTGAGCCCGGTCCTCACTGCGCTGATCGTCGGCGTCCTGGTCGGCCTGGCGGTTGGCGTCTGTCTCGTGCGCCGGGAGCCGGACGCGCCGCGCGTGCAGCGACGCATGCGCGTGCAGGCCGTGCGCATCCAGACGAGAAAGCCATGATCAAACCGCAGAGCCTGCGCGAGCACCTGACCGCGGCGCTGCCCGAGCTGGCGCGAGATCCCGATCGGCTGTTGGTGTTCATCAAGGACGGCACGCTGGCCGCGACGTTCGCGCAGCCGCTGTCGTTCGAATACCGATACACGCTGAGCCTCATCGTCACGGACTTCGCCGGCCACCCGGATGCGGTGATGGTGCCGCTGCTGGCATGGATCGCGCGTCAGCAGCCGGAGCTGCTGGCGAACCCGGAGCGCCGCGCCGGCATCGCGTTCGACGCCGAGCTGCTGGCCAACGACAAGGTCGATCTGGAAATCAAGCTGCCGCTGACCGAGAGCGTCGGCGTGCATCCGCGCACCGGTGGCGGCTACAACGTCGAGCACTACCCGGAGCTGGAGCTGGAAGCGCCGTTCCCGGCCGGGCGCTGGGACGTGTACCTCAAGGGCGAGCACATCGGCGGCTGGGATTCGCCGGCAGGCTGACGCGTGGACGAGCTGCAGCAACTGGCGGGATGGGCCGCGCCGTTGCTGGCGAAGTTGCAGCCGGCCGCGCGCCGCCGCCTTGCGCGCACGATCGGCACCGAGCTGCGCCGCAGCCAGGTGCAACGCATCCGCGAGCAGCGAAACCCGGACGGCAGCGCGTACGCACCGCGCAAACGCGCTCAGTCGGGCCAGATCAAGCGCCGTGCCGATCGCATGTTCCAAGGACTCACGAAGGCCAAGCACTTCAAAGTGGAAGCCAGCGAGCACGCTGTTGCGGTAGGCTTTCTTGGCCGCGTCGCGCGCATCGCACGGGTGCACCAGGAAGGCCTCAGCGATAGCGTCACAGCCGGCGGGCCAACCGTGCGTTACGAGCGTCGTGAATTGCTGGGTTTCACCGATGCAGAGCGGCAAACGATCCAACGCCTACTGTTCGAACACCTAAGCTGAGCCATCTGCAGCTTCGCCAGTTCGCGACCGCCTCGTCACGTCGCGCAGCATGTGCCGCAGCGCGTCGAGCAGACTTCCCAACGCGAAGGGCTTGCGCAGCAACAACTTGGCGGAGAAGCGATAGGGGATCTCATCCCTGCCAGCACCACTCGCAAATAGGAATGGGATCCCGGCAGCATCCAGATGGTCTGCAACCTCGAAGACGGTGCTTCCGCCCACATTGACATCAAGCACTGCACCATCTGGCAGATACCCGCTGCCGAGCTCTGCCATTGCCGTCTCTATACTAACCGCGTGGTTGACCGTGTACTGATCAAGGCTCAGCGCTTCGCGCATAACCTCCGCGAGGTCGTAACTATCCTCTACCAACAAGAGCTTCATTCTTCTTCCAGGCCAGCGGCGCGCCGCGGGAGAGATTCGAGCTTGCTCCATAGCCTGGTGGGATGCAAACGACAGCACAGTACGTCACGCTCGCTTCATTGCGAGCTGCACGCTCCCTGCTGCCGGTAGAAGCGTGCTCTACAAGGCGAGTCTGTTGCTGCCAATCGTGCACGAGGGAATCTTGATTACACCTGTGCGTCTGGTGTCGTCATGTCCTTCACCGCCGTTGACCTTTCGCGGTTGCCCGCGCCTGCCGTCGTCGAACAGCTCGACTTCGAAGTCATCTATACCCAGATGGTCGCGAAGCTGCGCGAGCTCGCGCCCGAGATCGACGCGCTCACCGAGTCGGATCCGCTGTTCAAAGGCCTGCAGGTCGCCGCGTACCGCGAAATGAACCTGCGCCAACGCTGCAACGAAGCCGCGCGAGCGGTGATGCTCGCGTACGCGGTCGGTTCGGACCTCGACCAGCTCGGCGCACTACTCGGCGTAGCCCGACTGCAGCTCGCCCCCGGCGTCCCCGAGCAAAGCATCCCGCCGACGATGGAGAGCGACGCTGAGTTCCGTCGCCGCATCCAGCTGGCGCCGGAGGGTTTCAGTGTTGCGGGCCCCGAGGGCGCGTACGTATTCCATGCGCTTAGTGCCGATTCGGGCGTGCTCGACGCATCCGCGACCAGCCCGTCTCCCGGTGAAGTCGTCGTGACCGTGCTCGCTCGCGCCGGCGACGGCACGCCGAGTCAGGCGCTGATCGATGCCGTGGCCGCGAAGCTCGCCGACGATGCCGTGCGGCCGCTCACCGACCACGTCACGGTGCGCGGCGCCACGATCGTGCCCTACGCCGTCCAAGCGACGGTCTACACCTACGCCGGGCCCGACGCCGCGCTGGTCCTCACCGAGTCACAGAAGCGCTTGGAGCGCTATATCACCGACTCGCATCGCCTCGGCCGCGACGTGCCGTTGTCGGGCATCTACTCGGTGCTGCACTCCGAAGGCGTGCAGCGTGTGGAGATCGCGTCGCCGGTCGAAGGCCTAGTGATCGATCGCACGCAGGCGTCGTGGTGCACCGGCATCAACATCATCGCCGGCGGCGTCGATGAGTAGCCTGCTGCCGCCCAACGCATCGCCGCTGGAGCGTGCGTTCGAAGGCGCGACCGCGCGCATCGGCGACGTGCCGACGCCGCTGCGCGACTTGTGGAATCCCGACACCTGCCCTGCCGACCTGCTTCCGTGGCTGGCGTGGGCGTTGTCGATCGACGCGTGGAAGCCCTACTGGCCCGAACACATCAAGCGAGCGCGCTTGCGCGCCGCGATCGCCATCCAGCGCAGCAAGGGCACCGCGGCAAGCGTGCGCTCCGTCGTGGCCGCGTTCGGCGGCTCCGTGCAGCTGCGCGAATGGTGGCAGCTCGATCCGCCAGGCGAACCGCACACGTTCGAAATGCTCCTCACGCTCGCCGGCGAAGGTGGCGAGACCGCTACGGCGCAGTTCGTCGATGACGTGATCGGCGAAGTCTCGCGCACGAAGCCCGTCCGATCGCACTTCACGTTCACCCAAGGCCTGCAGGCCGCCGCCGGCATCGGCGTCGCCGCCGGCGGTCGCGTTGCCGTCTACCGCCGCCTGCAGCTGCAGGCCGTCGAAACACAGGAATCCCCATGAGCGCACTGCAGCTAAACGTCACGGCGGCGGGTATCGCCGCGATCGTCAACGCCGAGAACACCGGAACCGCGCCCGTGCTGATTTCGCACGTGGGACTCACCGACCAGGTGTTCAACGCCGCGGGCGCAACCACGCTGCCGGGCGAGCTGAAGTGGCTCAACACGCTCGCGGGCGCGGCTGTCGCGAATGACACGATCCACATCACCATCCGCGACGACAGCGCGGACAGCTACACGCTGCGCGGCTTCGGGCTCTACCTCAGCGACGGCACGCTGTTCGCCGTCTACAGCCATGCCGGCGAGACGCCCGACTACATCATGCAAAAGGCCGCGGCGGCGATGCTGCTGTTGCAATGCGATCTGCGCTTTACCCAGATCAACGCGACCAGCATCACCTTCGGCAACGCCGAATGGCTGAACCCGCCCGCCACGACTACCGTGCCCGGCGTCGTGGAACTGGCCGAGGCTGCGGAGTCGATCGCAGGCAGCGACACGTCGCGCGCCGTGACGCCTGCAGGCCTCAAGGCCGCGCTGGATGGCCGCTTCGGCGAGGGGGCGCCCAGCGCGTTCGTAAAGGGCCTGCTGAACCTCGCGACCGCTGCGCTGATCCGTGCCGCGATTGGCTTGGGCAGCGCTTCGCTGCGCGACGAAGGCGCAGGCAAAGGCCTGGACGCTGACAAGCTCGATGGGCAGGAGGGTAGCTGGTATCTCGCGTGGGCCAACCTCACGGGCAAGCCGACAACGTTCGCGCCGTCGGCGCACACGCATCCTTGGAACGAAGTCACCGGCGTGCCCGCTACTGCTACACGCTGGCCGACCTGGTCGGAAGTGACGGGCAAGCCGGCGACCATGCCGCCGGACTCGCACACGCATGCGGCCGCAGACATCGTCAGCGGTACGCTGGACTTGGCGCGCCTGCCACAGCTGCCCATCTCGCAGACGGCGAACCTGCAGGCGTCGCTCGACGCGAAAGCGCCGACGCAGAATCCGAACTTCACGGGAACCGTACAGGCGCAGGGCGTGCTGCAGGTGTTGGGCGGATCCGCCTATGTCCAATCGTCCCCCACCGGAAATGCGCACTACTGGCTTCGCGACGAGACCGGTCGGAATCGCGGCCTCGTGTTCTGGGACCGAAACAACGACACGGTGCAGCTGCGGCGCTACAACGCGGACGGAACCGCCGCGCAGGGCGGCTTGATCCTCTATGCCGACATCCTTTCGTGGAACGGGAATGCGGTGTGGCACGCGGGCAACTTCGATCCGAACGCAAAGGCGCCGCTGAGTAACCCGCAGTTCACGGGCACCGGCATCAAGATCGGTGCAGGAAGCTCCGGTGAGGGCAATATCGCGTTCGGCGTTGACGACTGGTACCTCTATTCGAACAGCGGAAACTTCGGTCTCTTCTCCGCGTCGAAGGGCGGTGGATTCGCGTTCGACAAAGCGACCAAGACGCTGTCGGTCAATGGCAACAACGTCTGGACCTCGGGCAACTTCAACCCGAACACCAAGGCAACTCTGAACGCCAATGTCGCCTTCGCGGACATCTACGCGAATCGTGGGAACGGCACTGGCGTGATCTTCCTCAATGGCGGCGACCGCTACCTGCATTGGGACGGTGGCCGCTACGTCATGCCCGGTGGCGCCCTGCTGACGGGAGGCGGATTCGACTTCGGCTCATCGCGCAAGCTGAAGGACGTGGATGGCCCGATGCCGTACGGTCTCGCCGAGGTCCGCAAGATCGCGACGCTGATCGGTCGCTACAAGCGCGAGTACGTCGATGACGATCGCCAGCGGCTATTCTTCGACGCAGAGCAGTTCATGGAAGTCATGCCGGAGGCCGTCAACGCACACGGCGTGGAATTCAACGGCGAGGACGTGCCCACGATCAAACTCGACCAAGTGATGCCGCCGGCGTATCGCGCGATCGCGCAGCTAGCCGACTTGGTCGACGAGCTGCGAGCGGAGATCAGCGCGATGAAGGCGGCCCGCTGACATGGCCAAAGGCATTCGATCCGGCGGCTACGACTTCGACGACTTGTTCGACCCGGACGTGAAAGGAGACGGGCCTTCGGTACCCAACCTGCGTAGCGGCGGCGCGCCGCTACGCTACGCCGCAATCAAGTACGGGCAGAAGCGCGCGGATGTTGGATACCGGCAAGATGGCGTCGACGTCTCGAACTTCTGGGCTGCAAAAGGGACGGCCCGCTACGCGCTGCCGATCAACGGCCAACACTTCAGCGCGGGCTATTCGGCGCCGACGAACCAATCCGGCTCGGCGTTCGTCAACCTCTCGGTGATCCTCTACAACAACGGCACGTACGTCGTCCTGCGCGGCGACCGATACGGCAATGCGCAGCTGGCGTCGGGAACGTGGGAATCGTCGTGGGCCGCTGGCTACGATGTGCGCATGATCGCCGAGGACACCGCCGGATCATCCACCGGCGGCTACCAGGACACGGGCTACGTGAACGCCGGCACGAGCGTGGGCCGGACGCTCAGTGTTCCGGCCGCGTCAGCCCAATCCAAGGAAGGCTATGCGCGCATCCGCATCCTCATCGCGCGCGCGGGACAGGGTGACGCCGGCATCGTGAGCGACACGACCATCACGACCTATCTCGCCGTGAACGGCTGGGTCTGAGTCTGGCGCGATGTGTAGGAGCGGGCGCAACACGCCGCACGCAATGCGCGCGCGCGAGATGCCCGCGACGATGGCGCTATGCACGCCGTCTCCGAACTTCAACGCCAGCTCGGCAACTCGATCCGCCTCGGCACGGTCGCCGAGGTGGATTTTGCCGCCGCGCGTTGCCGCATCGATACCGGTGACGTAAAGACCGACTTCGTGCCGTGGTTCGTGCCGCGCGCCGGCGACACCATCGAGTGGTCGGCACCGGTCGCCGGCGAGCAGGGCGTGCTGCTCTGCCCAGGCGGCGATACGCACGGCGCGGTGTTCCTGCGCGGCGTGTACTCCGACGCATTTCCCGCGCCCGCCAGCGATGACGCCAAGCACCTGGTGCGCTTCCCAGATGGCGCGCTGGTCGAGTACGACCACGCCGCGCACGCGCTCAAGGCAACCTTGCCGGGCGGCGGTACCGCGGAGATCACCGCAGACGGTGGCGTGACCATCAACGGACCGCTCACGGTCAACGGCGAGAGCACCTTCAACGGCAACACCCAGACCAACGGCGACGCCGGCGTCAGCCAGACGCTCACGGCACAGACCGACGTGGTCGGCGGCGGCAAGAGCCTGAAGGGCCACAAGCACCTGGGCGTGATGGCCGGCGGTGCGGTATCGGGGCCGCCGCAGTGAGAGGCATGAACGCCGCCACGGGACGTGCGATCGAAGGCGTCGAGCACCTGCTCCAGTCGATCGCCGACATCCTCACCACGCCGATCGGCACGCGCGTCATGCGCCGCGACTACGGCTCGCTGATCCCGGAGCTGATCGACCAGCCGTTCAACGGCGCCACGCGCATGAAGCTCTACGGCGCGACCGCGACCGCGTTGATGCGCTGGGAGCCGCGCATCCGCCTCACCCGCATCGACCTGGTACCCGGCAACGAACCGGGCACGTTCACGCTCGATCTCGAAGGCCGCCGCACCGACGTGGCACCGACCAACGAGTACACCCGCCTGACCATCCCGCTGCGCAGCCGTTTCATCTGAT
>Ga0209676_1000729_pt1 | contig 45044 bp, 36 predicted proteins | sample AraplaCvi_mLB_r2_FD_184282 | JGI IMG/M metagenome (GOLD analysis project Ga0209676, IMG submission 184282) | Arabidopsis root microbial communities from North Carolina, USA - plate scrape MF_Cvi_mLB_r2 (SPAdes) (version 2) | ecosystem: Host-associated > Plants > Roots > Endosphere | place: USA... | reverse complement strand
AGCGGGCGTCGCGAGCGCAAATCCGAGCGCAAGAAGGCTGATCGTACGCGATATGCACGCGGACCGAGTATTCACCATAATCTCTCCCCTGACATGGCGCCGGGCAACCGGCCGGAGTTTTCTCCTGCAACGAAGCTGATCCATGTTCACATCGATGTCAATATACATTAAAACCAATGTTTATTGATGCGAGGGGTGTGTCTCTTTCCAGCGACTTAGGGCATCACGCCATGTGCGTCTGTCACAAGATTGAACGCCCTGTCGTGCGGCCGAGCGGATCAAGATTCGTCCCGTCGCCAGCCGTTGCGAACGGCCCGCTTTTCGTCCCCGAATTCACGAAGCGAACGTGCGCCGGTCCCATCCAATCGAGTTCGGCATCGGAAAGCTGATGCCGGGCGACATTTGCGATAGGGCCGCTACCAAGCACTCACGGGTACCGCAAAAAGGTGAGATTCTCTTGCGATGCGCCGAACGCACCCCCGGGCGGCGATACCATCCGTAATTCGATCAACGCGGCGATCAGCTTCTGGCGGCCCCGCTTGTCAATTGCGCGACGCGCAATTACACGCAGGGCCATGTTTACGCTGATCGCCTCGGCATTTGACCGCCTGATCGCGGCGCTTTGCGTCGCGCTCATGCTGTTTTATGCCGCGACGCTGCCCGCAAAGGCGGCCGATCAGATCCAGCACGCGCCCGCGCTGATGGCCTCGCACGCGCATGACGGCCCTGGCAATTTCTCGATCGACACCGTTCACGACAGCCATGTCGATCACACCGACCATCATGGCGACGCGCCGGACGATGAAGGTGCGCCGGGCGATCACCTCGCCGGTGGCCACCACCATCATGGCGATACCGGGCCCAATCTGCTGGTCCCCGGCGGAGCTGACGCGATCGGTTTCGGACCGATCGCCAGCCTGCATGCTATCGGCAAAGACCGTCAGATCGACGGCCTCCGGTCGATCGGACCCGAGCGCCCTCCAAGAACCGCCTCGCTGAACATCTGAGTTCCCGCGCCTGCTGACAGGGCGTGGGATGTTTCCACGCCTTTCAGCGAGGCTGCCATCATATGTATTCCAAATCTCGAGCGCGCTTCGCCGCGCATGCTATCCGCAGGGCCCTGCTCTGCGGAAGCGCCCTTCTGGCTGCGACCGCGCAGCCCGTACGGGCGCAAAACCTGGGTCTCGATGAGGCGCTGTCGCGGGTTGCGACAGGCGACCCCTCCATTGCCGCCAACACCGCGCGCCTCGAAGTCGCGGACGCCGCCATTTTGCAGGCCGATATCCGGCCGCGCGACGTGGTCGGCGCCGACTTCGAGGATTTCGCCGGCACAGGTCCCTATTCGCCGCTGGATCGGCCGCAGACGACCGGCTGGTATGAGCGGACATGGGAGCGCGGCGGTAAGCGCGAGGCGCGTATCGGCGCCGCGCGCGCCGATGTCGCCGTCGTCGGTGCCCAGAACAAGGTCCGCCTGCTTGACCGTCTCGCACGCGTGCAGGCGGCATGGGTCGAGGCCCTTGCGGCCGAGGCCGCGATCCCGGTCGCCGAGACGCGGCTAGCCGACCTCCAGCGCGTCGAGCTCGACGTCGTGAAGCGCGTCACCGGCGCGCTCGATCCCTGGTTCGCCGCGGAACGTGCGCGAACGAACGTCGCGCAAGCCGAGATCGCCGTCGAACAGGCGCGCGAGAACGCCCGCATTGCACGCGCGAACCTCGCGGCTTGGTGGGGCGGAACGGGCGACTTCAAACTCGATCCGGCGGCGTTCCAGTCGTTCAGCATGACGGTCCCGCCTGGTGGGGATTCGGCGGATGTCAACGTTCTCGATGCCGAGCGAGCCGCGGCGGAAGCGAAAGTAAAGCTCGCCGAGACCGGCAATATCGCCGATCCGAGCGGCCGTGTCGGGCTTCGCCATTTCGGCGAAGGCAATGACTTCGCGGTCATGGTCGGTGGATCGATCCCGCTCGGAACCAGGAGCGCCAACCGCGGCAACGTTGTCAGAGCGCAGGCCGAACAACGGGCGATCGAGGCGGACATCGCGGTGACGCGCGTCGAGATCGGGCGCGAGATCGACAGGCTCGTCGCCGAAAGAGGCCTGATCGCTGCCGAAATCAAGCGGATCGATGCCGAAGTACTGCCCAGCGCCAGCCGCGCCGTCCGCTTGATACAGGACGGTCTCGCGCGCGGCGGTACGGCCTTCACCTTCCTCGAATTCAGCCAAGCGCAGACGGCGTTGGGCGAGGCGCGATCGCGCCGCGTCGAACTGCTGCGCCGCTTTCACCTTCTGGGCGTGCGGCTCGACCGGCTCACCGGCCGCCACGCGCCCCTTCTCGCGACGATGGAGACTGCGCGATGAACAAGGCACATCTGATGTTGGCTTTGCCTTTGCTTGCCGTCGTGCCGCTCGTTTCGTGCGGCGAAGGCCCTGCAACCAAAGAGGGCGGCGAAGAAACCGCCGCCGGGGGAGAATATGAGCGCGGCCCGCACCGTGGGCGCATGCTGCGCGACGACGATTTCGCCCTCGAGGTCACGATCTTCGAGGACGGCGTCGATCCCGAGTTCCGCGTCTACGCCTATCGGGGCGGCAAGCCGGTCAAACCGGGCGAGGTCCAGCTGTCGATGCAGCTCGTCCGCCTTGGCGGCAAGATCGACACCTTCGCCCTCACGCCACAGGAAGATTTCCTGCGCGGCCGCGGCGTCGTCAGCGAACCACACAGCTTCGACGTGCGTGTGTCGGCGTCCGAAGGCGGGCGAAACCATAGATGGGCGTACCAGTCTTACGAAGGCCGCACGACCATTGACGCGGCCGCCGCAAACGCCGGTGGGGTAAAGACCGAAGCGGCAGGCCCCGCAACGGTCAGCGATCTGATCGACATGGGCGGGCGGATCGAGATCACGCCTGAAGGGAAAGCCGACGTTCGCGCCCGGCTTCCGGGCCTGATCGTCTCGCTCAGCGGTAAACTCGGCCAGCAGGTCCGGCGCGGCCAGGTGCTGGCCCGGGTGGAATCGAGCCATTCGCTTCAGGTCTATACGGTCACCGCGCCGATCAGCGGCACGATCGTCGAGAAGAATGTCAATGTCGGCGACACCACTGGCGATCGCGCGCTGTTCGTCATTGCCGACCCAACGCGGCTCCATGCCGAGTTCTTCGTCTATCCGCGCGATGCCGAGCGGATCCGTGTCGGCCAGCCCGTGACGCTCAAGAGCCTTTCGGGCGAAGGCCAGTTCGCGGGCGAGGTCGAGGCGGTGCTTCCGACCGCAGATGTCGCGAGCCAGACGATGATGGCGCATGTCCATCTTCCCCCGGCAGCCTCGCGTGAGTTCCGGCCGGGCATGGGTGTCGAGGGAAGCTTCGCCGTTGCGCAGTCCAACGCACCGATCGCGGTGCGGACCAAGGCAATCCAGCGCTTTCGCGATTTCGAGGTCGTCTTCGCCAAGGTCGGCAACATTTACGAAGTGCGGATGCTCGAAATCGGCCGCCGCACGCCCGAATGGACCGAAGTTCTCGGCGGGCTCGCGCCGGGCGAAGTCTATGTCACCGACGGCGCTTTCCTGATCCGCGCGGATATCGAGAAAACGGGGGCCAGCCATGACCACTGATATTGCCAATCCGCCGGCCAAGGCCGCCTTGCTCGAGCGGCTTATCACCGGGGCGATCCGCTTTCGCTGGACCGTCCTCGCCGTTGTCGCGTTCCTCTGCGCGATCGGCGTCTGGAGCTTTCAGCGGCTGCCGATCGACGCCACGCCCGACATCACCAACGTCCAGGTACAGATCAACACGTCGGCACCGGGATTTTCACCGCTCGAAGCCGAACAGCGCGTAACTTTCCCCGTCGAGACGGCGATCGCCGGCCTGCCGGGGCTCAAATATACGCGCTCGATCTCCCGCTATGGGCTCAGCCAGGTCACGGTCGTGTTCGAGGATGGCACGAGCATCTATTTCGCGCGCCAGCTCATCAATGAACGACTCCAGACCGCGCGCGAACAGCTTCCGCCGGGCGTTTCGCCCGAAATGGGGCCGATCGCGACCGGGCTCGGCGAGATTTTCATGTACACGATCGAGGCCGGGCCGGGCGCGAAGAAGCCTGACGGCAGCCCTTACACGGCCGAGGATCTGCGCACCTTGCAGGACTGGGTCATCCGGCCGCAACTCCGGGGAACGCCGGGGGTGACAGAGGTCAACAGTATCGGCGGCTATGAACGCCAATATCATGTGACCCCGATCCCGGCGCGCCTCTCGGCCTATGGCCTCGCGCTCGATGATGTCGTTCGCGCGATCGAGCGCAACAATGACAATCGCGGCGCGGGCTATGTCGAGCGCTATGGCGAACAATATCTGGTCCGCACCCCGGGGCAAGCGGCGGGGGTCGACGATTTGAAGTCGATCGTCGTCAGCAACCGCAACGGGATTCCGATCCGGGTTGCCGATGTCGCCGACATCGGTCTCGGTGAAGAGCTGCGGACCGGCGCTGCGACCGAGAACGGCCGTGAGGTCGTCCTGGCAACCGTGATGATGCTGGCCGGCGAGAACAGCCGTGTCGTCGCGCGCGCTGCGGCGGAGCGGCTGGAGGTCGCGGCAAAGGCGCTGCCGGCGGGCGTGAAGGCGGTGGCGATCTATGACCGTACCGACCTCGTCGAGCGCGCGATCTGGACGGTCGAGAAAAATCTTCTCGAAGGTGCCCTGCTCGTCATCGTCGTGCTCTTCCTGCTGCTCGGCAATGTCCGCGCGGCGCTGATCACGGCGGCGGTCATCCCGATCACCATGCTGATGACGATCTCCGGCATGGTGCGCGGCGGCGTGTCGGGCAATCTGATGAGCCTCGGCGCGCTCGATTTCGGGCTGATCGTCGATGGCGCGGTGATCATCGTCGAGAATTGCCTCCGCCGCTTCGGTGAAGCGCAGCATGGTCTCGGACGGTTGCTCGATCGAAGCGAGCGGTTCAAGCTCGCGGCTTCGGCAACGTCGGAAGTGATCCGGCCGTCGCTGTTCGGCGTGCTGATTATCGCGCTCGTCTATGTTCCCATCTTCGCGCTCACCGGGGTCGAAGGAAAGATGTTCCATCCGATGGCGATCACGGTCGTGATAGCGCTGACCGCAGCGCTGATCCTCTCACTTACGTTCGTGCCGGCCGCCATCGCGCTGTTCGTCACGGGCAAGGTCGAGGAGAAGGAAAGCCGTCTGATGGGTTGGGCGCGCCGCGCCTATGCTCCCGCACTCGACAAGGCGATGAGGCTGCGGACGGCGTTTGTCGTCGCCGCCGTCGGTCTCGTCATCCTCGCGGGTGTCGCGGCGAGCCGCATGGGGTCGGAGTTCGTGCCGAACCTCGACGAGGGCGATATCGCGCTCCACGCGCTCCGCATTCCCGGAACCAGCCTCGGTCAGGCGGTCCAGATGCAGACCGCACTCGAAGCCCGGATCAAGCGCTTCCCCGAAGTCGACCGGGTGGTGGCAAAGATCGGCACGGCGGAAGTCGCGACCGATCCGATGCCACCCTCGATCGCCGATACTTTCATTCTCCTGAAGGACCGGAAGGACTGGCCCGATCCCCGAAAGCCCAAGACCGAACTCGTCCGTGAAATGCAGGCGGCGGTCGCGAAGATCCCCGGTAATAATTACGAGTTCACCCAGCCGATCCAGATGCGGTTCAACGAGCTCCTGTCGGGGGTTCGCGCCGACGTCGCGGTGAAGGTCTTTGGCGACGATCTCGATACGCTGCTCGAAATCGGCAATCGAATCGAGGGCGTCGCGGGGCGGATCGACGGCGCGCAGGACGTGAGCGTCGAGCAGGTCACCGGGCTGCCGGTGCTGCAGATCACGCCCGATCGCGCGGCGCTGGCTCGCTTTGGCCTGAATGTCGGCGACATTCAGGACACGGTGGCAGTGTCGATCGGCGGCGTCGAGGCGGGGCAGATTTTCGAAGGTGACCGGCGCTTCCCGATTATCGTCCGGCTTCCCGAGAATGTGCGCGAACGGATCGACGAGATTGGCCGCCTGCGTATCCCGCTCCCGGCGACGGGCTTCTCACCCGACGTGACGCTGGGCGGGGCCCCCGATGCAGGACTGCGCGGCTTCGTACCGCTCGCCGATGTGGCGAAGGTCGAGGTTGTGATCGGCCCCAACCAGATCAGCCGCGAGGATGGCAAGCGCCGCGTCGTGGTCACGGCGAACGTCCGCGGCCGCGACCTTGGTTCCTTCGTCGAGGAATTGCAGGCCGAGGTCGGGGCTAAGGTCGAAGTGCCGCCCGGCTACTGGATCAGCTATGGCGGGACGTTCGAGCAGCTCATCTCGGCGGCGAAACGCCTCCAGCTGGTGGTGCCGGCCACCCTGCTGATGATCTTCGGCCTGCTCTATGCGCTGTTCCGCTCGGGCAAGGACGCCGCGATCGTCTTTTCAGGGGTGCCGCTGGCACTCACCGGGGGTGTCGCCGCACTCCTCATCCGCGGCATGCCGCTGTCGATCTCGGCGGGTGTGGGCTTTATCGCGCTTTCGGGCGTGGCGGTGCTCAACGGCGTCGTGATGCTGAGCTTCATCCGGCAGCTGCGCGAGGGTGGCGCGGGTCTTGAGAAAGCGATCCGCGAAGGCGCGCTCACCCGTCTCCGTCCCGTGTTGATGACCGCACTCGTGGCGAGCCTTGGTTTCGTACCGATGGCGTTCAACGTCGGCGCCGGCGCCGAGGTCCAGCGGCCACTCGCAACGGTGGTGATCGGCGGAATCATCTCGTCGACGACCCTGACCTTGCTCGTGCTGCCGGCGCTCTACTGCATAGTGCATGCCCGCGCGACCGGGAGGGATGCGGCTCCGCCGGCACCGACCGCCGAGCCGCTTCCCGCCTGACCTCGATACCCCCGCGCGCCTTCGCGCGCGGGGTCTTTCCCGATCCGCGCCCCACAGCCAGCCACATTGTTGGAGGCTGGCTCATTCCGCAGAAATAATATTGGCCTGACCACCATGTGCCGAGGCGGTCAAGCAAGCACGATCAGATGCCCATCGTGTCCGGGGGCGCTTGGCGCCTGCAAAATCTGATCTCCGGAACCCTATCCCCGCTCGCGGTCAGATCTCCATTCGCTGAGCAATGCCGCAAATGCACGACAGCGGTCGGATCAGCGGCGCGGGATTTGCGCACAACCGCCGCCCTCCGGATAATTGGTAAGGCACTATTGTCAAATTGGACTGACAAGTCTATCTCGCAAGCGGATACACGACGTCAAATCGATCGCCCGTGACCAAATCAGGGCGACGGATCTTGGTGCACACCGAAGGGAGAGTAGAATGAGTCGAGATAGCCGCAGCCGCCACCTGCTTGTTTCAACGAGTTTGCTGAGCTTGCTGATCGTACCGCCGGCGCATGGCCAGACAGCCGCGCAAGCGCCAGCCGAACAGACCAGCGCGGCAGACGAGAACGGCGAATCTCCCCAAGCCGACACGCAAGAGATCATCGTCACCGGTTTCCGCGGATCGCTGAACAGCGCGCTGAACCTGAAGCGGCAGGAAACCGCGGCAGTCGACAGCATCGTCTCCGAAGACATCGGCAAGTTTCCCGATTCCAACCTCGCCGAATCGATGCAGCGCATTCCTGGCGTCGCCTTGTCGCGCGGCGACGGCGGCGAGGGGCGCAATATCTCGGTTCGCGGTCTCGGCGCACAATTCACCCGCGTGCGGATCAACGGGATGGAGGGCACCTCGCAGGTCAGCGGCAGCGATATTCGCGGCGGCGTCGCCACGGGGCGCTCGTTCGACTTCGTGACCTTCCCGACCGAAATCTTCTCGGCGCTTTCGGTCCGCAAGACGACCTCCGCCGACGTCGAGGAAGGCTCGCTCGGCGCAACGGTCGACCTGCGCGCGCCGCGGCCGTTCGACCAGAAGGAGGAGTTCGTCTTTTCGGGCACGGCGCGCGGAATCTACAACGACATCAGCAAGAAGGCCGATCCGCGGGTGTCCGCGCTCGTTTCGAAGCAGTTCGGCGACACGTTCGGCGTGCTCGCCAGCCTCGCCTATTCCAAACGCCACATCGACGAATATGCCTATTCGGCGGTCGACATCCTGCCGTCCTACGTCGCCGGGCAGTCGCAGGGCGGCACCATCTTCCCCTATTGCACGCCCGTCGGCTACACCTATGGCGGCGCGCCGGTGAACAGCCCCGCGCCGGGCTATGCCAATGGCGGCACCCCGGTCGGCGCCGACGCCAACAACTGCAGCGCCGGCAATCCGCGCACCAGCACCAAGGAGGCCTATGACTATATCATGAGCCGCACGGGCGTGTCGGGCCGTCCGGGTGGCGGAGTGTTCCTGCCGCGCCTTCCCCGTCCGGTGAAGGGCAGCCAGAATCAGGAGCGTATGGCCGGGTCGCTGACGCTGCAATGGAAACCCACCGACGACACCGACATCTCGCTCGACGGCCTCTATTCCCGCTTCAAGGTCAATCGCCTCGACACGATGCTCGACGCGCGCTCGATGGGCCGCACCGCCTCGAACAACGGCCAGCCGATGATGTCGATCCGCGACATCGAAGTCGACGACAACGGCTCGCTGATCCATGGCCTGTGGGACGGCGTCGACCTGCGATCGGAAATGCAGGACGAGCATTTCACCTCGACCTTCCGCCAGGTGAACCTCAACATCGATCATCGCTTCTCCGACACATTCCGCGTCTTCGGCCTCGCCGGCATCAACGACTCCAAATTGAACGTCGACCGCCTTCAGGTCGCGATGGATTCGAACGACACCGATAATTTCTCGATCGATTTCCGCGACAATCCGGACATCCCGAAGATCGGTTACGGCATCGACCTGACCAATCCGGCCAATTTCCTCTATGGCCCGCCGCTGGCCGACGGGACGCAGCGCGGACAGATTTCGAGCTTCCTCCGTAAAAACACGATCGTCAGCAAGACCTTCGAACTCAACGCCGAGTGGGAGGCGACGCCGAACTTCACCATTCAGGTGGGCGGCCAGTATCGCACCAACAAATATACTGCGCGCGAGCGGCAGCTGATCCCTGCCCAGTCGCTGCCGCAATTGCTCCCCGCGGGCGTGTCGCTTGCGAGCATCACCTTCGTGACGAAGGACATCGGCAAGAATCTGAACGGCCAGATGCAGGATTTCCTCGCCATCGATCCGGACAAGTTCCGCGAGGCGGTGAACTTCGACAGCTATCAATATTGCAACCTGGAATGCGCCAAAGGCACTTATGGCGGGGTCGAAGAGAAATATACGTCGGGCTATGCCATGGTGAAGTTCGACACCGAGGACGTCTTGCCATTCGCGCTGCGCGGCGATGCCGGCGTCCGCTATGTCCGCACCAGCTTCGACACCTATGGGCCGATCCCCACCGCCGCGCCGGCGGGGTCGCCCTTTCCGACGCAATATGTGATCTCGACGGTGGAGCGTAGTTACGACGACTGGCTGCCGTCGATCAATCTCGCGCTCGACATCACGCCCGACATAATCGCGCGTTTCTCGGCAGCGCGCGTGATGTCGCGTCCTTCCTATGGGCAGCTGATCCCGAGCGGCAGCGCTAACATCGTGATCCGCACCGCCTCGATCACCAACCCCTATCTCGATCCGATCCGGGCCAACACGGTCGACGCCGCGCTCGAATGGTATTTCGCGCCCGGTTCGCTGATCTCGGTCGCCTATTTCTACAAGAATATCGAAACCTATATCCAGAATACCAACCAGCTGGTGCCTTTCCGCGATCTCGGGCTCCCGCTGTCGCTGCTCGAAGGCACGGGCACGGGTATCACGCCCGACGAACTGTTCAGCGTGACGCGCAGCAACAACACCGACGGTGGGCCGCTGCGCGGGTTCGAGGCGAACCTCCAGCTGCCGTTCACGTTCCTGCCGGGGGCGCTCAGCAATTTCGGCCTGCTCGCCAACTTCACGCGCGTGCGTTCGAGCATCAATTACATCATCTCGCCGACCCTCACGCGCAGGGCGCCGCTCGTCGGGCTCTCGCCGGAAACCGCCAGCGCCACGCTCTATTATGAGGACGACAAGTTCAGCGTCCGCTCGACGATCAACTACCGGGCGGCCTTCCTCACCGGCGTGCCGGGCCCGACCGACAGCGACGCGAACGTCAATGCGAGCTCGATCTTCGTCGACGCCTCGGCCTCCTACAACATCAACGACAATATCAAGCTCATCGCCGAGGTGTCGAACATCACCAACGAGACCAACCGCCTCTATACCGACACCACGCGGAAAGATCCGCTCTATACATCCTATTTCGGCCGCACGTTCAGCCTGGCAGTCAATTTCCAGTTCTGAGCTTCGCATCTCGCCGTGAGCATCGATCGGTTTTCCGGACAAGCTCACGGCGATATGTTGCGGTACATCGACCGACGACGAAACCGACAGACGCCGCATCCTGGTCCCAACCGATCAGCTCCCCGTAACGAGAACAGGAAAATCGCATGAAGATCCAATCCGCCCGCGTCATCGTGACATGTCCGGGGCGCAATTTCGTCACCTTGAAAATCGAGACCGATCAGGGTGTTTTCGGGATCGGTGATGCGACGCTGAACGGGCGCGAACTCTCGGTCGTTTCCTATCTTGAGGATCATGTCATCCCTTGCTTGATCGGGATGGACCCGCGCCGGATCGAGGATATCTGGCAATATCTCTATCGCGGCGCCTATTGGCGGCGCGGCCCCGTCACGATGTCAGCGATCGCGGCGGTCGACACGGCGCTCTGGGATATCAAGGGCAAGATGGCGGGCATGCCGATCTATGACCTGCTCGGCGGAAAGAGCCGCGACGGCGTGATGGTCTATGGCCATGCCAATGGCGCCGACATCGCCGAGACGGTCGATGCCGTCGGCCAGTATATCGACCTCGGATATAAGGCCATTCGCGCGCAATCGGGCGTCCCGGGGATCAAGGACGCCTATGGTGTCGGCCGCGGCAAGCTCTTCTACGAGCCCGCCGACGCCGCGCTGCCGTCGCTGACGATCTGGGATACGAAGAAATATCTCGACCACATCCCCAAATTGTTCGAAAAAATTCGCGACACCTACGGCTTCGAGCACCATCTTCTCCACGATGGCCATCACCGGATGACCCCCATCGAGGCCGCCCAGCTCGGCAAGGCGCTGGAGCCCGCGAAGCTATTCTGGCTCGAAGATGCGACCCCGGCGGAAAATCAGGAAGCGTTCAAACTCATTCGCCAGCACACGACGACCCCGCTCGCCGTCGGAGAGATCTTCAACACGATCTGGGACTGCAAGGATCTGATCCAGAACCAGCTGATCGACTATATCCGCGCGACCGTGGTCCATGCGGGCGGGATCACGCATTTGCGGCGGATCGCCGACCTCGCAGCGATCTATCAGATCAAGACCGGCAGCCATGGCGCGACCGACCTGTCGCCCGTGTGCATGGGCGCAGCGCTGCACTTCGACACATGGGTCCCCAATTTCGGGATCCAGGAATATATGCGCCACACGCCCGAGACCGACGAAGTCTTCCCGCACAGCTACCGTTTCGAGCAGGGATATATGTATGCGGGCGACGCCCCGGGGCATGGCGTCGACATCGACGAGAAGCTGGCGGCAAAATATCCGTATCAGCCCGCCTATCTGCCCGTCGCCCGGCTCGAAGACGGAACGATGTTCAACTGGTGAGCTGTCGAGGTGCGCAAGAGCCCGGGGGCTGCTGGTTCCGGGTTCAACTCAACCCGTCATCCCGGCGAAGGCCGGGATGACGGACAGGGTTAGGTAGCGGAGTCCTCCGGCCGCCATTCGGACGGGAGCAGACCGTTCGCGCCGAACAGCCTTTCCGTCGCCCCCTCCCCCGCGACGGCAGCGCGGAGCTGCTCCGCGAGCGGATCGTCCAGCGGATGATCGCTGCGCAGAAAAGCGATCCATGCGGCGATCGCCGTTTCGAGCGCGGGACACCGCGCGCCGCGCTTCTGATGCCAGGCGAGTGTTTCGAGCCAGCGCTGCGGGATTTTCTGGCTGCCATCCATCGCGATCTGGGCCAGCCGGTGGTTCAGCGCGGGATTGGCGAAACGGTCGAGCAGGGCCGCGGCATAAGCGGACAGGTCCTGCCCCGGCGCCGCGTCGATCGTCGGCGCCGCTTCGTCACGCATCAGCCGTTCGATGACTGGACGAATGGCGGGGTCGGCAATGGCTTGGTGGACAAATTCATGTCCTTTACCAAGTCCGATGTACGCGAGCGCCGAATGCGCGCCGTTGAGCATGCGCAACTTCGCGGTCTCATAGGGCGCGACGTCGGCAACGATTTCGGCGCCGACCTTGTCCCAACGCGGTCGCGGGCCGGCAAAATCATTCTCGATCACCCACTGGCTGAAGCCTTCGGTGACCACCGCGCCCTCGTCACGTGCGCCGAGCGCCGCTTCGACAGCGGCGCGGTCAGCATCGGCGGTCGCGGGAACGATGCGGTCGATCATCGTCGCCGGGCAGGTGCATTCGCCGTCGAACCATGCCGACAAATCGGGGTGATAGGCGGCAAGATATTCACGCATCAGCCGGCGCAACACCGCACCATTGCCCGCGAGATTGTCGCAACTGAGCAGGGTCAGCCCCGACAGCCCGGCCGCCTTGCGCGCCGCGAGGCCAGCGGCAACGAAGCGATAAAGGCTTGAGCCGCCGATCGCCGCGGCAAGGTCGAGCGAGCCGTCAAGGCGACGCAAATATCCCTTTTCGGTCACGGTGAAGCTGACGATATGCGTCGTCGGCGCTGCAATCGCATCGACCACGGCCTGTGGATTGTCGGAGGCGACGAGCACCTGCTGTACCGCCGCAACCACGCGCAATTCGCTTCCCGCGACGCTGCGCGCGCTGACCGTGTAGAGCCCATCTTGGGGATTCAGCTGCGCCGCGACATCGGCCGAACGAAGCGACACACCGATAATGGCCCAGTCGCGGTCGCCCGCGTTCATCGCATCGTCGGTATAGACCGCCTGATGCGCGCGGTGGAACGCGCCGATGCCGATATGGACGATCCCCGCGGCTTGGGCGGCGCGATCATAACCCGGGGCCTGCACCGACGCCGGGATCGGCGTTTGGGCCAAAAGCCTCACAGCTTATACGCCGCCTTGGCGAGATTATAGCTGAGATCGACCGCGAGTTCGGCGGCTTCCCATTCCTCCATGCGATGCTCGGCCACGAGCTGCGCGAGGAAGCCGCAGTCGATGCGCCGCGCGACGTCGTGGCGCGCGGGGATCGACAGGAAGGCGCGCGTGTCGTCGTTGAAACCGACTGTGTTGTAGAAGCCCGCGGTCTCGGTCGTATGGCTGCGAAAGCGGCGCATCCCCTCGGGACTGTCATGAAACCACCAGGCCGGGCCGAGCTTCAGCGCCGGATAATGGCCCGCGAGCGGTGCCAGCTCGCGCGCGTAGCTCGTCTCGTCGAGGGTGAAGAGGATGAGAGTCAGCGCGGCTTCGTTGCCATATTTGCCGAGCAACGGGCGCAGCGCGTGGACATAGTCGGTCGCGGTCGGGATATCGGCGCCCTTATCGCGGCCATAATGGGTGAACAGCCAATGGTTGTGGTTGCGATAGCTGCCCGGATGAATCTGCATCACCAGCCCGTCGTCGAGGCTCATCCCCGCCATCACGGTCAGCATATGCGCGCGGAACAGCTCGGCATCGGAGGCAGTCACGCTGTCCCCGGTAACGCGCGCGAACAAGGCTTCGGCCTCGGCATCCGACAGGTCGGCGGTCGCCGCGGTCGGATGGCCATGATCGGTCGAGGTTGCGCCCATCTCGGCGAAGAAGGCGCGGCGATTGCGGTGCGCGGCGAGATAGCCCGCATAGCTGAAGGCATCCTCGCCCGAGAGGTCGGAGAAGCGTTTGAGGTTATCGCGAAAGCCCTCGAACTCCGGATCGATCACCGGATCGGGGCGATAGGCCGTGATCACCTTACCCGCCCATTCGCCGCTCGCGTTGGCGTCGCGGATCACGGCATGATGTTCGAGCGTGTCGATCGGGCTTTCGGTCGTTGCGATCACCTCGATCCCGTACCGGTCGTACAGCGCGCGCGGGCGGAAGGCATCGGTCGCCAGCTTCTCGGTGATCAGGTCGTAATAGAGGTCGGACGTTTCGCCCGAGAATTGCACATCGAACCCGAAAGCCTCGGCGAACACCCAGTCCATCCACATCCGCGTCGGCGTGCCGCGGAACAGATGATAGTTTTGGGCGAAGATCCGCCAGCTCTCGCGCGGGTCGGCGGCCTTGTTGCGGATCCCCAGCGCGTCGAGCGATATCCCCTGCGAATAGAGCATCCGGAACGCATAATGATCGGGATGCAGCAGGAACTCGGCGGCATTGCCGAACGACGCGTTGCCCGCGAACCACGCCGGATCGGTATGCCCGTGCGGACTGACGATCGGCAGGTCGGCCACCTCGGCATAGAGACGCCGGCAAATATCGCGCTGCGCCGGGTCCGACGGAAACAGGCGGTCGGGATGAAGCTGAAACGGGCGGGTCATGCAGGGGTGCCTTCGTTTTCGACCGTGACCGGCGTCAGGCGCGGGCTCAGGAGATGGAGCGCCAGCACGGCGAGGAAATAGACCGTCGTGCACACGGCGAAGATGATCGTATAATTGCCGCCCGTCGCGTCAAGGACCAGCCCGGTCGATTTGGCCATGATCATCCCGCCGACGCCGCCCATGAAGCCGCCGAGCCCGATCACCGAGCCGACCGCGCGTTTGGGAAACATGTCGGGCGGGATCGACAGGATCGTCGACGAAAAGGCCTGATGGCCGGCGAGCGCGAGGCCGATCAGGACGATGGCCAGCCACATATTGTCGAGGCCCGTGACGAACAACAAAGGCAGGACGAAACAACCGGCGATCACCATCGTCAGCTTGCGCGCGAAATTGGGGGTGCGCCCGCGCTGGATCAGCTTCGAGGACAGCCAGCCGCCCGCGATACTGCCGACGTCGGAGAGCAGGTACATGATGATCATCGGCAACAGCACGACCTTGAGGTCGACATCATAGGTGCTGGCGAAATATTTGGGCAGCCAGAACAGCATCAGATACCAGACTGGGTCGATGAGGAATTTCGCGACCGCAAAGGCCCATGCCTCGCGCTTGGTGACGATTTTCGACCAGCCGATGCGCTCTACCTGCTCGGGCGGATCATGCTCGATCCACGCGAGTTCGGCATCGCTGACCTTCCCGCTCTCGCGCGGATTGCTGTAGAGCCACAGCCACAATATCAGCAGGAGAGCGCCAAATGCGCCGGTATAGATAAAGGTCTGGCGCCAATCGAAGCCCGCCCAGACCATGAACAGCCAGATCGTCGGCGCGGTCAGAATGACGCCGATCGTCGTCGCGCTGTTGACCCAGCCGATCGCGTAGGCGCGTTCCTTTTGGGGGAACCATTCGCTCGATGCGCGCACGACGGCGGGGAAATGCCCGGCCTCGCCGACGCCGAGGACGACACGCGCGGCCATGAACGAGGCAATCGACCCCGCAAAACCATGGGCGACATGGCCGATCGTCCAGATGGCGATCGCAATGGTGTAGCCGATCTTGGGCCCGAAGCGGTCGATCAGCCAGCCCATCAGCAGAAAGCCGAGCGCATAGGCGGCCTGAAATGCCATGACGATGTTGCCGTAGTCGTTCTCGCTCCACCGCATCTCGTCGCCGAGGACGGGCGCGAGCAGGCCGAGCATCGTGCGGTCGATATAATTGACCGTCGTGGCCGCGAACAGCACCGCGACGATCAGCCAGCGATAGCGCCCCGTCTTGGGCACCGGCGGCGCCGATCCCGCTGTAATGGCCTGCGTCATATGTCTCTCCCGAGGCACCAGAAAAATGCCGGGGTCCGTCCGAACGAACCCCGGCAAGGCTGGGGATGGTTAGAAGGTCGGGGCGAGCGCCCCGGTGGCGCCCGCAAACTGCTGGGCTCCGCCAACCAATGGCCGCGCCAATGCGCTATCGAACGGGAAGGCCCGCATCACAATCTCCGCAACAGTCCGGACGCTTTCCGCGCCCCTTTCCGTAGCTTCCATAAAGATTGGTCAGACCGATTGCAACAAGTGGTTTGTCATATATTTGCCGCGAACGCGGAGATAGCTATGGAGATCGGCGCCGCCCGAGCCGCAAGCCGAAAAGAGAGACTTTCAAAATTGGCCATACCAAATAGATTGGCGTCAGCCCCGCCGGGATCGCCCCGAGGTCGTATATAACCGATTACTGGGCGTAGCGGCTCCGTTCATCGGCGACCCGCTTTCGGGCCAGTTCGACCTCATGCACTTCGGTTGCCTCCAGCAGCGCTTCCAGCACGCGCCCCAGATGCTTTTGCATCGCTGCACGCGCCGCCGCCGGGTCACGCGATTCCAGCGCAAGGAGAATATCCTCATGCTCGGCAACGCTCGGGGTCACCCCCGCGACATGCGCCTTGCTGCTGAGCAGGCGATAGAGCGGCGAGCGGGCGCGCATGTCCCACAGCGACTCCACGACCGCGACGAAGGCGCTGTTCAGGCTCGCGCTCGCGATCAGTTCGTGGAACTGGCGGTCCGCCACTTCGGCGCGCGCGCTGTCGGCGCCGGCATCGCCCATCGCCTTTACGAGCGCACGAAGCTCCGCAAGCTGTTCGTCGGTGATCCGTCCGGCCGCGAGCGCGGCAACCTCGCCCTCGATCTGACGGCGCGCCTCGAGCAGCTCGAAGGGACCGACGTCGGCGGAGGGACCGTCAACATCGGCATGCGAAATTGCCGTCACATAGACGCCCGATCCCTTGCGCACTTCGACCATACCGTCGACCTCGAGCGCGATGATCGCCTCGCGAACCGTCGGCCGCGATACGTCGTAAGACTGCGCGAGTTGCCGTTCCGACGGCAAACGCGCACCGATCGGATATTCCCCCGCCTCGATCTTCGCCGCGATATCGGTCGATACGCGCTCGTAGAGCCGTTTTGATTCCATGCCATTCCCCATGAGGAAACCGCTATCTTGTTGGCCTAACCGTTACAAGGTCGCTTGTTGCCGGGCGGGCTTGGCACGCGCCTGCGCCGTCAACACCAGTTCGGCGGCGAGCAACGCGCCCGCCTGGTCTTGCGCGACCGATGTGCCTTCGACGATGTCGGTGATGAATTGCGGGCCGAAGGGCAGAGGCACCTTGGAACAATCCAGATAGCGAGTACCCTTCCGATCGGCGATCAGCAGGTGATTTCCGCCCGGACGGCCGGCGATGTCGACATATTTCCTGAGCTCGATATAGCCATCGGTCCCGAGAATGAAGAGGCGGCCATCGCCCCAGGTCGGCAAGCCATCGGGCGTGAACCAATCGACACGAACATAGCCGGTGCCGCCGTCGCCGCTCAGCATCATATCGCCGAAATCCTCAAACTTCGGATGTTCGGGATGCCCGAAATTGCCGATCTGCGATGCGACGACATGCGCGCGCTTGCTGCCCGTCAGATAGACGAACTGATCGGCCTGGTGGCTGCCGATATCGGTCAGGATCCCGCCGTTGCGCGCCGTGTCCCAGAACCAGTCGGGCCGCGATGCCGCCGACAGTCGATGCGGGGCGAGGTTGACGGTCTGGATGACGCGCCCGATCGCACCGTCGTGGACGAGTTGGCCCGCCATCACCGCTGCGGGCACTTCCAGCCGTTCGGAATACATGATCGCGAACTTGCGGCCGGTCTCCTTGATCGCGCGGCGAACGTCGGCCAGCTGCTTCAGCGAGGTAATCGCCGCCTTGTCGCTGAGATAATCCTTGCCCGCGCGCATGACGCGGATGCCCAGCGGCGCGCGCAGCCCGGGGACGGCTGCGCTGCAGACCAGCTTGATCGCGGGATTGCTCAGAATCTCGTCTTCCGAACGCGCCAGTGCGATATCGCCATAGCGCGCTCGGAACATCGCGACCTGCTTGGGATCGGTCGCATGGAAGGTCGTGAGAACGCCGCCACCGCGGATCATGGCGTCGGTGATGCCATAGATATGATTATGATCGAGCCCGATCACCGCGAACGGCACGCGATATTTCGCCTCGGGCGCCGGGCGTGCCGGCGCGCCCTCGGTCGGCGCATCGCCGCGCGCTGCGGACTGCGCCAACGCGTCAGCCGCGAAGCCCGCGGCGACCCCGGCGGCGAGGCCAAGCCCCAGAAGATCGCGTCGGTTGGTATCGGTCATGGCGTGTTCCTTCTTCAGATGGCGACGAGCGACGTCGGCCAGTTCAATATCTGGCCGCTGTCCATTGCCTGCTCGCCCAGCAGCGACGCGACGCTCGCGGAATAGGCCTGCGACAACAGGCCTGGCAGCGGTTTGCCCGTTCGCACCGCTTCGCCAAAACCCTCGAACTGCAGCATCGTCTCGTCATATTCGCCCCAGCCGAGCGAATCGCCGGGCGTGGTGACGGGAAGCTCGGCGAACCAGGTCGCACCGCCGATCGGGACCGTACGCTTTTTCCCGCTCGCCACGTCGGCCTGCATGCGCAGCAGCGCCAGCTCCTTCGGCGGCAGTTCCTGATAAATGCGGCCGAGTTCGGGTTCGATGGTCCCCTTGCTGCCCTGAATCTGTTCCTCGCAGCCGTAACGCGCGTTGTTGAGCAGCGAGGTGTAGATGAGTTTGCGGCCCCCGGCATATTCATAGATCAGCGCGACATGGTCATAGACCTCGCGCCCATCCTTCCAGAAACAGATGCTGCCCGATCCCATCACCCGCGTCGGCACGGCGTCGAAGAACAGATTGCCGACCTGGATCTGGTGCGTCGCCAGTTCGGTCATCAACCCCGCCGAACTGTCGCGATACAGGCGCCAGTTGATCTGGCGGTCGGTCGCCCCGGCGGGAACGGGCCGGCGCCAGCTGCTTTGACGGTGCCAGCTGGCCCGGATCTGCGTGATCGTCCCGATTTCGCCTTCCTTCGCGCGGCGGACCGCATTCAGATAGGTGGGTTTGAACATGCGCTGGTGCCCGATCTGCAGCACCTTGCCGCCGTCCTGCGACCGTTTCACCATCGCGCCGCAATCGTCGATCGTGCGCGCCATCGCCTTTTCGCACCATACGTGAAGCCCGGCATCGAACGCATGGAAGCTGTGCTGCTTGTGAAGGTCGAGCGGGGTCGCGACCACCACCGCATCGAGACCGCCCGCATCGAGCATCGCGCGATGATCGGTAAAGGCGCGCGTCGACGCATCGACCAGCGCGCGGCCCTTGGCCAGATGCAGCTCGAAATTGTCGCAGATCGCCGCCACGGTGCAGTTGCGGGTCTTGGCGATATTCTGGATCAGCGCCCGGCCGCGATCGCCCGTGCCGATCACCCCCAGCCGCACGCGATCGCCCTTTGCCAGCGGTGCGGCGAGGGCCGCCGCGCTCGCCCAGGGCGCCGCCGCGGCCATCCCCGCGCCAGCCGTCGCCATCAGCATGCGATCGATGAACGATCGCCGCGACAGGTCGAAATCTTTGTCAGTCATTAAAACGCATCCTGGCAGATTGATCTGGGACCGCCGTCCCGTAAGGGAGATTGAATAGAAAACGGCGCGTCCGGTTGCCGTTCAACAAGCGCTCCGCCCGGCCTTCATCGGCGACAAGCAAAGCGGTGCTCATCGCCTCGGCATGCGCGCCAAGCCGGTCCACCGCAACCGCGTAGCGCGGGGCAGACACGATGGTGGCATCGGTGGGGCGGATCATCGCAGCACGTTCGGGCGCGTGCGTCCCTGCACCGACGGTCGACGAGATCGACACCGATTCGTCGGTGAGTTCGATTTCGACCAGAATCTCGTCGGGGCGCCGCGGATGGGGAATCGAAAACGGCCAGCCGCCGCCAAGCGGATGTTCGCCGACGACCGCGATCGAACTCTCCCCGGCCGACAGGCACGCCGATACCACACCCTTTTCGCGCAAGACGGCGCAGGCACGATCGAGCGCGAAGCCCTTGCCGAACCCGCCGAAATCGAGCGCGACGGGCTGCGACACCTCGATCCGCGCGGCGCCGCGATCGAATGCGATGGCGCGCCATCCCGCCGTCCCGAACCGGCGATCGGCCGCGGGATCGAACAGCCCGAGCGTCGAGGCATGCAATTCCTCGATCGTGACCAGCGCGTCGAACAGCAGCGTATCGTCGATCGCAGCCCCCCGCCCCGCCATCAGCCGTTCGTTAAGCGCGGTCGTTGCCGACGGGCGATGGATCGTGAGCGCATCGTCGACCGCCTCGATGGCACGCTGCGCCGCGATCAACGCGTCGTCCGCTCCCGCACCGAACCGGTGCAGTTCGACACGCGTTCCCATCGACGCAAAGCGCACAACGTCGGCCATGATCGCGCCTGGGGTCAGCCCTTGACCTCCCAGCCCGGCTCATAGTCGACCGACCACAGCTTCATGCCATCGGCGCTGGCCGGCTTGCCCGTCGCCGGGTCGATCGTCAGCGCACCGCTCGTGCGATAGGCGATATTGCCGAGGTGGCAGAGCGTAGTGCTGATATGCCCTTCGGCGATCGGCGATGCGAGCGCGCTGGCGCGGCCGCGGATGACGTCGACCAGATTGCCGGCATGAAACACGTCGAGCGCGCCCTCGCCGACCGTTCCGGTGGTTTCCGAACTCGCCGGGGCCTTCGCCTCCCGCGTCAACTTGCCTTCCAGATCGTACAGCTCAAACCCGTTGCGATCGACGATGGCCGACCCTTTGGTGCCGAGCAGCAACACGCCGCGGCCACGCCCATAGGTCTTGATGCCATTGCAGCTTTGCCCGTTCCAGCGGATCGCGCGGCCGTCGTCATAGATCAGGTCGAGCGCGAGCGAATCATACATTTCCCAATCGTCACCGCGGTGGAAACGCCGTCCGCCCTGCGTCGACACGCTGGTCGGATAGGTCAGGCCCATCGCCCAGCGCGCAATGTCGAGCTCGTGCATCGCATTATTGCAAATCTCGCCCGTCCCGTATTTCCAGAACCAGTGCCAATTATAATGCACCAGGTTCGACCGGTACGGCCCGCGCGGGCGCGGTCCCTGCCACAAATCCCAGTTCAGATTGGCCGGCGGCGCGATTTCCTGTCCCTTGCCGATCGACCCGCGATTGTTCGCATACCAGGTCTGCGCCTCATAGACGTCGCCGAGTTCGCCGGCCCGGACCATGTCGACAAGTTGGCGCGTCTCGACGCTCGAGCGTTGCTGGTTGCCCACCTGCAACTGACGCCCGGTGCGGCGCTGCGCCGCGATCAGCGCTTCGCCCTCGGCGGGGGCGATACCGATCGGTTTTTCCAGATAGACGTGGCGCCCCGAATTCATCGAATCGATCGCGAGCTTTGCATGCCAATGATCGGGCGTCGCGACGCTGACGATATCGACGTCCTTGCTGTCGAGCAGCCGGCGGTAGTCCCCCACGATCTTGGGAGCGGGATGGCCCTTCGCGGCAAATTCGCTCGCGCGTTTTGCGAGGATGGCCGAATCCACATCGACGAAATGGGTGACGGAAACGTTCGGCAACTTCGAGAAGGCGGCCATGTGCGCCTGCCCGCGCCCGTTCACGCCGACCACCGCCACACGCAGGCGATCGTTCGCACCCTTGATCTGCGCATAGCTGCGCGCGCTCATCGTGGCGCCCAGCGTCGCTGCTGCACTCTTCAACATCGTACGGCGGTCAATCATGTCCTGTCCCCTTAGAATTCGCGCAGCTTGATCGAGCGGAAGTCGACCCTGTCACCATGATCCTGAAGCAGGATCGGCCCTTGCTCCCACTCGCCGAAGTTCGGCCATTTCGCATATTTGCTGAGCGCGACAAGCTCGCGAAAGGCGGGCGATCCGCGTTCATATTCGACGACCTTGAACCCGTTCAGCCAATGCTCGACATGCTTGCCGCGCACCACGACGACCGCCCGGTTCCATTCGCCCGGCGCATTGACGCGCTTGCCCGGGCTGTCGGGATCGGAGAGGTTGCGCGCGGTGATCAGATCGTAAAGCGAGCCGATCGTCCGATTGCCGTCGCGGCCCATCTTCGCATCGGGATGGCGCTCGTCGTCGAGCAATTGGAATTCCAGCCCGATCGCCGATCCGTCGCCCTTGAGCAGGTTCGGATCGACGAAATATTTGATCCCGCTATTCGCGCCCGGCGTCAGCCGGAAATCGACCGACAGCTCGAAGCTCTTGTAATCGCGGGTGGTGATGATGTCGCCGCCATTGGTCGCTTCGGCGCCGCCCGATTTTTCGACCGACAGGATGCCGTCGGCGATCGACCAGCCCGTCTTCGGGAAAGCGGGCCCCTTGGCGCTCCGCCAGCCCTGCGTCGTCTTGCCATCCCAGAGCAGCTTCCAGCCCGCGCCGCGCTCGGCGTCGGTCAGGCGATTGGCGAGCCAGCCCTGCTGCTCGATCTTCGTCGCGGGCGAGGCGAAACGGGCGGGCGTGTCGGTGATGATCCGCACGTTGCGGAAACGCGCCTCGGGCTTCTGCGCCGCGACCGCATCGGCAACCGAGTGCACTTGGAACGCGATGAAGCCGCGCGCGTCCACATCGTCGACAACGTCGGCGGCGGGCACCCCGTTGATCCAGGTGCGCAGGCGCGTACCGATCGCTTCGACGCGATAGTGATTCCAGTCGCCCGAGCGAAAGGCCTGCCGCGCCGCGTCGTTGCGGCCGAGTGTATAGAGCCATTGCCGGCGTTGCTCGTCATAGATGCCCGCGCTCCAGCGCCGCGACGAGGGATCGATCTCCATCTGATAGCCGTGAACGACGCCGTTCCGGTAATCGGGACGGCTCTGTCCGCGGATCATCACTCCCGAATTCAGCGTCGGATCGGTCTTGGCGTCGAATTCGAGGATGAAATCGCCGTAAAGCTTGTCGGACACCAGCCAGCTGTTCGCCGAATTCGGCACCGCGCTGCCCACGACCTCGCCATCGACAACGCGATAGGGGGCCTGCCCCCCGGCGCTGTGCCAGCCGGCGAGTCCGGCACGCGGGGTGACGTCCTGCCAGGGAGCCTGCTGCTGATCCTGCGCGGCTGACGCAGGCGCCAGCGCGATCAACGGCGCGGCAGCCAAAGATAGAAATGCGACCTTTCGAAACATCGTGGCTCCTCTCAATTTTTTATTGCGAGGGCATGCCGAACAGGCTTCATTTCCTGACGCGCCATGCTCTCGCATTATATTGCCGCTAGCGTGAACACGCGAACACAGCTTATGCCGGCCAAGCATTAATATGTGGTCAGGCCACTTGCAATAGATATGTCAGACCGATTTGCGCGCGGGCGGGTGGGCGGTTCCATCGCGACCAGTACGTCGACATGCCAGCGGCAATTTTCAGGCGTCTATGTAATATTTCGCAAGGGCCAAATCGGGCGCAAAGCTGCCATACCCGAACATGTGAAATTCGGGGCAATCGGCGAGCCTATAAGGAGAAATGGCGCACCCGAAGGGATTCGAACCCCTGGCCTCTGCCTTCGGAGGGCAGCGCTCTATCCAGCTGAGCTACGGGTGCACAGAGCGCGGCTCCTAGCAAGCCCGCGCCGCGCCAGCAATGGCCTATCGACCGCGGCGCGGCGATATGCGAAGCGCGGCGAATGGGCAGAGGGCATCCGGCGTGAAATCATCCGAACAGAGCTGGCCGATGGCCGCCGACCTTTACGGCGAGATGCATCTCGAGGCGCATCCGCCCGCAAAACGGCGCTGGCGCGACTATCTGCCCGGCGTTCTCGTCACCGCCATCGCAGCACTCGCGGCCGCCTGGCTTGCCGATCACTACGCCGCGCCGCTGGTGCTCATGGGGTTGCTGATCGGCCTCGCGATGAGTTTCCTCTCGCAAGACAAGCGAACGCATGCCGGGCTCGACCTGATGTCCCAGACCGCGCTCCGCGTCGGCATCGTGCTTGTCGGCGCGCGGATCACCGCCGAACAGCTGATCGAACTCGGGCCGCTGCCCTTCGCGCTGCTTGTCGTCATCATGCTTGCAGTCATCCTGATCACCGTCGCCAGCGCGCGATTATTCGCGCAGGACCGCCATGCCGCGCTGCTCGCGGGCGGCGCGACGGCGATTTGCGGCGCGTCGGCGGCGCTCGCGCTCTATTCGCTGATCGGTGACAAACGCGTCGATCAAGCGCGTTTCACGCTGACCCTCGTCGGAATAACCGTCGCGAGCGCGCTCGCAATGACGCTCTATCCGGTGCTCGCCGCCGAGCTCGGGCTGACCGACGCACAGGCGGGGTTCCTCATCGGCGCGTCGATCCATGACGTCGCGCAGGCAATCGGCGGTGGCTTTTCCTTCTCGCAGCCGGCGGGCGAGGTCGCGACGATCGTCAAATTGACGCGCGTCGCGCTGCTCGCGCCGATGCTGATGCTCGTCGCGCTCTGGCTCGGCCGAAGCGGCGAAGGCGGCCGAAGGAAGCGCATTCCGCTACGCCTGCCATGGTTCATCCTCGGCTTTCTTGGCGTCGCAGCGCTCAATTCACTGATCGCGATCCCCAAAGACGCGCAGGATGCCGCCGCGACCGGCGCGCAGGCGCTGCTGCTGCTCGCGATCGTCGCGACTGCGATGAAGGCACGGCTGCACCTGCTGGTCGATCAGGGATGGCGCAGCTTTGCGCCGATCATCATCGCGACGGTAACGAGCTTTCTGCTGTCGCTGGCCGCAGCGATGAGCCTGTGACGCCGGGACGTCACCGTAACGCCCTCGAATTTCAGCCTTTCGGCAAAGCCCAGCTGACCGTCAGCTGCGTCGCACGGCGCGGGATGTCGAGCTTCGCCTCGCTGAAATTGACCTTTTCATTGGGCGGCAGCATCCGCACCGGGGGCTTGATCGTCCAGCTATAGACGATCGTGCCCTGCGCATCGCGCAGCTCGGCGAGGATCGGCGGCACCCGCTGTTCGCGGTCGGTCGGGTTGATGATCACCCCCGACGCGGCGAAATAGATCGTGCCGTCGGCGAGTTCGCGGTGATCCTGGTTCGGCGGCAGTTCGATCACGAGGTCGGGTTCGTCGACCCCGCCCGGCAGGCCGAGGCCCTGTGCCCAGCTCGGCAGGCCGAAATACATCAGGCCCCCGGTCGCGGCGAGCATGAGCACCGCGGCGCTCGCCGCGATGATCGTCCAGCGCTTCGCCGGGTTACGGCGGGGGCGACGAAACGGCAACGGCGCATCGTCGATCACGGTCGCAGCGCGCGGCGCCGGTTCGGTCGCAAAGCGCGGCGGAGCGGGCGCGGGCGCCGGATCGGGTTCGGGATAATCTGAATAGGTCGCGGCGGGTCCCGGAGCCGCTTCGGCAGCAGGTGCGGGTGCCGCGACCGGTTCGGGGGCGCTCGGAGCGGGCGCAGCCACAGCCGTCGCGGCCGTGGCGTTCGGCTCCTGGAACCAGCTATGGCGACAGTTGGCGCAGCGCACGGTGCGGCCCGTGGGTCCGATCGCCGTATCGGGAACGACGTAACGCGTATGACAGGACGGGCAGGCAAGGATCATCACCTCCCTCTAAACACGCTGATTCGCGGCGTTGCAAGCCTTGCGTCACACTCCCGCCTTGTCCTCTGTGGATAGCCGTGCGAGATGCTGCCTGATGAGCCGACCGGCGCCCCTGTTCCTTGACCCGACGCAGGCGCGAGACAGCGTGCCGGTGACGCCATGACGGATAGCGCTCCCGCGCGGCCCGGCGGCGCGATGGTCGAATTCGATAGCGTTGGCCTTCGCTATGGCCCCGATGCCGAGGTTTTGAGCGATGTCAGCTTCAACCTCCAGCCCGGCAGCTTCTATTTCCTCACCGGTCCGTCGGGCGCGGGCAAGACCTCGCTGCTCAAGATGCTGTACCTTGCGCAGCGGCCGAGCCGCGGCATCGTGCGCCTGTTCGGCGAGGATCTGGTGGCGATGCCGCGCCACCGCCTGCCCGGCTTTCGCCGCCGCATCGGCGTCGTCTTCCAGGACTTCCGCCTGATCCCGCACCTTTCGGCGCGCGACAATATAGCGCTGCCGCTCCGCATCGCAGGGGTCAGCGAAGAGGATCTGTCTGGCCCGGTCGGCGAAATGCTGAGCTGGATCGGCCTCGGCGACCGCGCCGAGGCGCGTCCCGCGACGCTGTCGGGCGGCGAGCAGCAGCGCGTCGCGATCGCGCGCGCGGTGATCGCGCGCCCGCAACTGCTCGTCGCCGACGAACCGACGGGTAACGTCGATCCCGAAATGGCGATGCGTCTGCTGGGACTGTTCGAGGCGCTCAACCGCCTTGGCACCACCGTCGTCGTCGCGACGCACGATATCCACCTGATCAGTCGCATCGAAAATGCGCAGATGATGCGGCTCGAAAAAGGTCGGCTGGCCGACCCCACCGGCGCGCTGCGCTACCCGCCGGCGAACCGGACGTGATTTCGGCATGATCATCCCGCGCGTTCCCGTCCAGCATCGCCGCCTGCTTCCCGACCGCCGCCTGTCGGGTCCGACGCCGTGGGTCATCGCGATCCTCATGATGCTGACGCTGCTCGCCGCTGCCGCCGGGGTCGGGCTCGCACGGTCGGCGAACGCGATCGGCGCTGCGATCGCGGGGCGCGTGACGGTGCAGATCGTCACCGCAAACCCGGTGACGCGTGCCGAACAGGCCGCTGCGTTCCGCCGCGCGGCCGCCGCGCAGCCGTTCGTCCGCTCGGCACGCGCGGTCGAACAGGAAGAGTTGCAGGCGACGCTCGGCCAATGGTTCGGCAGCGCAGAAGGCGACGATCCGGTGCTGAAATCGCTTCCGCTTCCCGCGCTCGTCGACATCGACTTCGTCGGCGAGGATCGCACCGGCCATATGCGTCAGCTGCAGGCGCTGGTGGCGCGCGAGGCGCCCGGCGCGCGGATCATCCCGCACGCCGAATGGCTGGGGCCCGTCGCGCGGCTGATCCGTTCGCTCGCGTGGATCGCCGGCGGCATGGTGCTGCTGATGACGCTCGCCAGCGCGGCGGTGGTGATCATGACCGCGCGCGCCGCGCTCGCGACGCATTTTCCGACGATCGAAATGCTCCACATGATCGGCGCGACCGATCGCCAGATCACGCGGCTGTTCCAGCGCCGCATCGCGATCGACACCGCTTATGGTATCGCGCTCGGCACCGTCGTCGCCGCCGCGATCCTGCTGCTCATCGGCTGGCAATGGTCGGGTGTCACATCGGGACTCGCCGCGACCGCCTCGTTCGGCGCCGCGGGCTGGGCGCTCTTGCTGGCGCTCCCGCTATTGGCTATCGCGCTCGCAGCCCTCACCGCGCGCCAGACCCTGCTCGCGGCGCTCAAGAAGATTCTATGATCAAGCGCCTGATTTCCCTGTTGTTCCTGGCCTGGGTGCTTGGCTTTGCGTGGTTCGCGCTGCTGCTACCCCTGCCCGCCGCTGCGCAAAAAACCGACGCGATCGTCGTGCTGACCGGCGGGCCGGGGCGCATCGACCGCGCGCTCGAACGGCTCGAGGCGGGCGACGCCAAGCGCCTGCTGATCAGCGGCGTTGCGCGCGAGGTGAAACCGCGCGAGCTCGCCGTGACCTACAAGCGCCCGATGACGCTGTTCGACTGCTGCATCGCGCTGGGATTCGAGGCCGAGGATACACGCTCGAACGCGACCGAGGTCGCGACCTGGGTCGAGCGCCGCAAATATAAGAGCATCCGGCTGATCACCACCGACTGGCATATGCGCCGCGCCGAATATGAGATCGGCCGTGCGGTCGGCGACAAGGTGACGATCCTGCCCGACGCGGTGCGCAGCCAGCCGAATTTCGCGACGCTGTTTCGCGAATATCACAAATATCTGGCCGGATTGGCGGGCGGGCTGCTCGGCCTGTGAGATATACGATCGCCCTGTTCCGCTCGATCCTGTTCTGGATCGCCTTTTTCGTAATGAGCAGCATCTCGTCGATCGGCGGGGTGATCGCGCTGCCGATCTCGCACCGCGGCACGATCTTCTTCGTGCGTATCTGGGCGCAGGCGCATCGGCTCTTCTGCCGTTTCCTGCTTGGCCAGACGATTATCGTCGAGGGCGAGATGCCCGACATTCCGGTGCTCTACGTCTTCAAGCATGAATCGGCGTTCGAGACAGTCGAACAGCCGATGCTGTTCAAGCATCCCGCGGTCTTCGCCAAGGAAGAGCTGTTCTCGATCCCGGTCTGGGGTCAGGCAGCGCGCTTCTATGGCCTGATCCCCGTCGACCGCGACGGCGGCGGCAAGGCGATGCGCGCGATGCTCGGCGCCGCGAAGGCCGCGCTTGCCGCCGGGCGCCCTCTCGTGCTGTTCGCCGAGGGCACGCGCGTCCCGCACGGGCAGGCGCCGCAGCTCCGCCCCGGTTTTGCAGGCATGTACCGCCTACTCAATATTCCGGTGATTCCCGTCGCGGTGAACAGCGGCCTCGCCTTTCCGCCGCGTCGCTGGGTCAAATGGCCGGGGACGATCACGTACAAGATCGGCGAGACGATCCCCGCCGGCCTGCCGCGCGAGGAAGCCGAAGCGCGCGTGCGCGTCGCAATCAATGCGCTGAACCCGCCCGAGGCCTTGCTGGCGGGCGAAACCGCCGCCTAGTGCTTCCGCCCGAAATCGGGCGCGGCATCATCCTGACCCTGTTCGATGATCGAGCGCCGGATCGCGCGGGTGCGCGTGAACCAGTCCTCGAGCTTGTCCGCATCGCCGCGGCGGATCGCCTGCTGGAGCACCGTCAAATCCTCGTTGAAGCGCTGCAGGGTTGCGAGCACCGCATCCTTATTGGCGAGGAAGACGTCGCGCCACATCACCGGGTCGCTCGCTGCGATGCGCGTGAAATCGCGGAAACCGCCCGCCGAATATTTGATCACCTCGCTCTCGGTAACCTCTTCAAGCTCGCTAGCGGTCCCGACGATGGTGTAGGCGATGAGGTGCGGCAAATGGCTCGTCACCGCGAGCACCATGTCGTGGTGCGCGGCGTCCATGATATCGACCTTCGCGCCGAGCGCCTGCCAGAAAGACGTCACCGCCGTCACGGCGTCGTCGGATGCGCCCAAGCTCGGGGTAACGATGCACCAGCGGCCTTCGAACAAGGTCGAAAACCCCGCCGCCGGGCCGCTGTTCTCGGTCCCCGCCACCGGATGCGCCGGAACGACAACATGATCGGGCAGTGCCTTCGCGAGCGCCTCGGCTACCCCCGCTTTCGACGAACCGACGTCCGAAATAATCGCCTCGGGCTTCAGCCCCGGCGCGATCGCGACGGCTGCATCGGCCATCCGGCCGACTGGCACCGCCAGAATGACGAGGTCCGCATCCGCCACTGCCGCGACCGGGTCGTCGACAATCCTATCGCAAAGGCCAAGTTCGCCTGCGATGCCGCGCACATCGACGCTGGCGTCATGGCCGGTGACCGTCACCTGCGGCAAACGCTCCTTGATCGCGCGCGCGATCGACGAGCCGATCAGGCCCAGTCCGATAATCGCGACGCGATCTATCGCCATCATCCGTTGAGCGCGGCGCGGATCGCCGCCGCAAGCCCGCGCGTCTCGTCTTCGGTGCCGATCGTCATGCGCAGCGCGTTGGGCAAGCCCTGCCCGGGCAGCCAGCGGACGATATAGCCCGCCTCCATCAGCCGGTTGTAGACGGTCTCGGCGCTGACATCGCCCTCGAACAGGACGAGCAGGAAATTGCACGCCGACGGCACGATGCGCAGGCCGTGGTTGCCAAGGCTTTCGATCTCGGCCGCCAGCCAGGCGCGCCATTCGGCATTATGCGCGCGGCTATGCGTCACGAACTCCTCGTCGCCGAGCGCCGCGACCGCCGCCGCCTGCCCCGCCCGCGTGACGTTGAACGGCAGGCGGATGCGATGCAGCGCCGAAATCACCTCGGCAGCGGCATAGCCCCAGCCGATGCGTTCGGCAGCCAGCCCGTGGATCTTCGAAAAGGTGCGCGTGATGAACACGTTCGGCTGCGTCTTCGCGAGTTCGAGCCCGCCGTCATCCTCGGCGTCGGAGAGATATTCGCTATAGGCCTGATCGATCACGAACAGGACATTCTTCGGCAGCCCGGCGTAAAGCCGCGCAACCTCTTCGCGCGTCGCGAGCGTACCCGTGGGATTGTTCGGATTGGCGAGATAGACGACGCGTGTCTTGTCGGTCACCGCCGCGAGCAGCGCGTCGACGTCGGTCGCATAATCCTTGTCATCGGCCTCGACCGGTACCGCGCCGACGCGCCGCGCGGCGATTTCATAGACAGCAAAGCCATAGCGCACATAGAGAATCTCGTCGCCCGCGCCGGCATAGGTGCCCGCCGCGAGGTGGAGCAGTTCGTCCGATCCGTTACCGCAAATCACGCGCGCCGGATCGAGCCCGAACCTGGCCGCGATCGTCTCGCGCAGTTCCACCGAACCCGGATCGGGATAGCGCGAAAGCGCATCGGACGACGCCTGCGCCGCGGCGAATGCCGCGCGCGCCTTTTTCCCGGTGCCGAGCGGATTTTCATTCGCGCTCAGCTTGATCAACGGACGCCCATCGGCGCCGGCGGACTTGCCGGGAACATAAGGAGCGATACCGCTGATCCACGGCTTCGGAGTGAGGGTGGTGCTGCTGTCGGTCATGTCGCGCCGTTTAACGGCTGTGCGCCCCAAGTCCAGCGTCGAGTCCAGTACGTTGACAGGGTGCGTCCGCCCGCTTAGCCCCGCGCGAACCATGGCGAGCCTGCTCCACGATATCCAGCATCACAGCGTGACGATCGCCGCGCCGCTGCCGCTCGACAGCGGGCAGGTCCTGCCCGCGGTGACGATCGCCTATCAAAGCTATGGCGCGCTGAACGCCGACAAGTCGAATGCGGTGCTGATCTGCCACGCGCTGACTGGCGACCAATATGTCGCGAGCGACCATCCGGCGACGGGAAAGCCCGGCTGGTGGGCGCGCATGGTCGGGCCCGGCAAGCCGATCGACACCGACCGTTTCCATGTCATCTGCGCCAATGTGCTCGGCAGCTGCATGGGGACGAGCGGTCCCGCCTCGCCCGACGCCGCGACGGGCGCGCCGCTCGGCATGGCCTTCCCGGTCATCACCATCGCCGACATGGTGCGCGCGCAGGCTATGCTGCTCGATCATCTCGGCATTTCGCGACTTCATGCCGTCGTCGGCGGATCGATGGGCGGGATGCAGACGCTCGCCTGGGCCGCCGCCTATCCCGAGCGGCTCGCATCGGCGCTCGTCATCGCGAGCGCAGCGCGCCACTCGGCGCAGAATATCGCGTTTCACGAGGTCGGACGACAGGCGATCATGGCCGACCCCGACTGGCAGGACGGCCAATATTATGGCAGCGCGCGCGCGCCCACCAAGGGGCTCGCGGTCGCGCGCATGGCGGCGCACATCACCTATCTCTCCGAAGAAGGACTGACCGAGAAATTCGGCCGCCGTCTGCAGGCGCGCGATATCAAGAGCTTTGGTTTCGATGCCGATTTCCAGATCGAATCCTACCTCAGGCATCAGGGGCTGGCCTTTACCGACCGCTTCGACGCCAACGCCTATCTCTATATCACACGCGCGATGGACTATTTCGACCTCGCCGACCCACACGACGGTCGGCTTGCGGGTGCCTTCGCCGCGGCAAAGGACGTGCGCTTCACACTCGTCAGCTTCGACACCGACTGGCTCTATCCGACCTCTGAATCGCGGCGCGTCGTGCAGGCTTTGCAGAGCGTCGGCGCGGCGGCGAGCTTCGTCGAACTGTCGGCGCCCTTTGGCCACGACAGCTTCCTGCTCGACGTCCCGGCGCTCGACCGCCTCGTTGCGGGCGCCTTGGGATCGGGCTTCTGATGGCGCTGCGTCCCGACCTTGCGATCATCGCCGAGGCCGTCCCCGCGACGTCACGCGTCCTCGACGTCGGCTGCGGCGACGGCGAGTTGATGGTTGCGCTGCGCAACAAGGGCGTCGATGCGCGCGGGCTCGAGATCGACCCGGCAAACGTCACCGCAGCGATCGCGCGCGGCCAGTCGGTCGTGCAGGGCGACGCGAACCGCGACCTTGCCGACTATCCCGACGATGCGTTCGACTATGCGATCCTGTCGCAGACGCTGCAGACGACCGAGCGCCCCGACATGGTCGTCGACGAGCTGCTGCGCATCGCGCCGCGCGCCTTTGTCAGCTTTCCCAATTTCGCGCACTGGCGCGTGCGGCTCGCGCTGTTGTGGGGCGGGCGGATGCCGGTCACGCGGTCGATCCCGATCGCCTGGTACGAAACCCCGAACATTCACCATGTCACGGTCAGCGACTTTCGCGACCTCGTCCGCGCCAAAAACATCGGGGTCGAGCGCGTCTGGCATCTTTCGGGCGACCGGCCGACGAGCGACGCCGCCGCCAGCTGGCGCGCCGAACATGCGATTTTCCTGATTTCGCGCTAATCCTGCTTCTTCAGCCCGTTCGCGAGCAGATCATTCGCGACGCGTGCGATCTCCGAAATGTCGCTCTCGGTATCCCACAATCCGTAACGCATCCCCAGAAACACGTTCATCCCGCCGATCGCCCACGCGTGGATTTCACTGACGTCATCGCGGATTTCACCCCGCGCGGCGCCGCCTTCGAGCCGCTGCCGGACGCGCGCGACGGTCGTTTCATAGTGGCGGCGATAGCTCGCATAATCGACGAATTCGGCTTCATCGATGATGCGGTAAATCTCCTTATGCTCGCGCACAAAGCCGAGATAGGATTCGAGGCCGATGCGTTCGGCGCTGATCCCGTCGGGCGCCGACTGCACCAGCGGCGTGACATGATCGCGCAATTGCTCGCTCATATAGCGGACGAGCGCCTGGAAGATTTCGTCCTTCGAATCGAAATAGGTGTAGAAACTGCCGAGCGCCGTGCCGGCGCGGCGCGTGATCGCGCTGATCGACGCCTCGTGAAACCCGCGCTCGCCGAATTCGATCGCCGCGGCGTCGAGCAATTTGCGTAGTGTCCGGCGTCCGCGCTCGGTCCGCGGGGTCTTGTCGCGCGCCTCGCTCTCGGCGCTCCCTGTCGCGACTGGCGGCTGATCCATAATGGTCCTCGTCTCCCTCCGTCGCTGCCCCATCCCTGCATCGTGGCTTTTCCGCACCACTGGCAAGCAAAAAACGACGGCTGCACATTCCAAGTTGAAACTTGGTTCATGTTTCATTATTGGATGCGACGCGGCTTGGCAAGCACCGGCCCAAGAAAACCAAAACAGGGTGGCAAGGGTCACCCGCGACCTGGGAGATTATCATGCGTCCTTTCGCCCTTCGGCTGCGCCGTGCCGTCCTTGCCACCAGCGCGCTTTCCATGATCGCCTTCGCCCCTGCTGCTTTTGCGCAGGAAGAAGGCGTTAGCGACGCCGGCGACAATGAAATCATCGTCACCGCCCGCCGCCGCGACGAGCGGCTGGTCGACGTGCCGATCGCGATCACCGCCTACTCGGGCGAAGCGCTCGAAAAGGCCGGCGCGATCGATATCACCGACATCGGCCAGACGACCCCGAACACCACGCTCGAAGTCTCGCGCGGCTCGAACTCGACGCTCAGCGCGTTCATCCGCGGCGTCGGCCAGCAGGATCCGGTGTCGGGTTTCGAACAGGGCGTCGGCATCTATCTCGACGACGTCTATCTCAACCGCCCGCAGGCCGCGGTGCTCGATATCTATGACGTCGAGCGCATCGAAATCCTGCGCGGGCCGCAGGGCACGCTTTATGGCCGCAACACGATCGGCGGCGCGGTCAAATATGTGACGAAGCAGTTGCCCGAGGAATTCTCGCTCAAGATCAAGGGCACGCTCGGCACCTATGATCAGGCCGACCTCGTCGTCACCGCGAGCGCGCCGATCGGCGACCTGCTCCGCGTCGGCGGCTCGGTTGCGCGCCTGTCGCGCGGCGGCTTCGGCGACAATCTCACCACCGGCCGCGAAAATTATAACAAGGACGTCTGGGCGGGCCGCGCCACCGTCGAACTGGGCGGCTATGGCGCGCCGGTGCTGATCCGCATCTCGGGCGATTATTCAAAGGACAAGAGCGATCCGCGCGGCGGCCATCGCCTGATCCCCTCGCTGCTGACCAATGCCCCCGTGCTCGACGACGTGTTCGACAGCCGCGGCGGCCTCAACGATCCGAAGCAGGAAATCGAAGCCTACGGCCTCGCGATGAACGTCACCGCCGAACTGAGCGACACGGTCACGCTGCGGTCGATCAGCGCGTGGCGCAAGGACACGTCGGCAACCCCGATCGACTTCGACGCGCTGCCCGGCGTCGACATCGACGTCCCCGGCTTCTACTTCAACGAGCAGATCAGCCAGGAATTCCAAGTCCTGTACGAAGGCGACAAGCTGAAAGGCCTGCTCGGTTTCTATTATCTCGACGCGAGCGGCGACACGTTGTTCGACGTCCGCATCTTCAACAATCTCGCGGGGCTGACCGCCTTCACCGAGGCCGATGTCGATACCCAGACCTTCGCGGTGTTCGGCGATTTCACCTATGATTTCAGCGACCAGCTCAGCCTGTCGGTCGGCGGACGCTACACATGGGACGAACGCGAAGCGTCGATCCTGCGGCAGAGCTATCTCGGCGGCGGGTCGCCGGTGTTTGGCGGTGCGGGCGTCGCCTTTGGCGCGCCGGGCACCAATTTCGACGGCAAGCGCAGTTTCAACAAATTCACACCGCGCGCCTCGCTGTCGTTCAAGCCGACCCCCGATCATAATTTCTACGCCAGCTATTCGCAGGGCTTCAAGGGCGGCGGCTTCGACCCGCGCGGTGTCGGCGTGAACGCCCCGGCCGCGATTCCGGGCGCACCGACCGACGCCGAAGTCGCAGCCTTCCTGAGCTTCCGCCCCGAAAAGGTCGAAAGCTACGAAGTCGGTTACAAGGGCAGCCTGATGGACGGCGCGGTCAATGTCGCGCTCGCGGCTTTCTATGCCGATTACACCGACGTCCAGATCCCCGGCTCGGTCGCCTGTACCGTCAGCGGCCTGCCCAGCTTCTGCGGCGTCGTGTCGAACGCCGGCAAGGCGACCTTCAAGGGCGTCGAATTCGAAGGCCGTGCCCGCCTCGGCGAGGATCTGGCGACCGCGGGCGACCGCCTGACGCTGTCGACCGCGCTCGGCTTTATTCAGGCCGACTATAAGGAATATATCTCGAACATCCTCGTCGGCGGGGTAAACACGCCGACCGACGTCTCCGACTTCCGCGAGGTGCAGAACACCCCGAAATGGACCGCTAGCGGCACGCTCGCTTACTCGACCCCGATCGGCGACGGCGATTTGAGCTTTGGGACGACCTTGTCGTACCGCAGCAAGACCTATCAGTTCGAAATCCCGAACCCCTATATCGATCAGAAGGGCTTCGCTTTGTGGGACGCCAGCCTCGTCTACACCGCGCCCGACGATCGCTGGAGCCTCGGCGTGTTCGGCAAGAATCTGACGAACAAGGAATATAAGACCTCGGGCTACACGTTCGTGAACGTCAACCCGGTCACCGGCGCGATCATTCCGGGTGCCAACGGCCTGCCGACCTCGGCGCTCGGCCGCGAAGGCACGCTGACCGCATTTTATGGCAATCCGCGCCAAGTGTTCGTGACCGGCACCGTGAAATTCTGATCTGACGAAAAAAGGGGGAGAAGGGGCGCCCGCTGCGGCGCCCCTTTTTCTATGCGCCGAGCGGCGGCGCCCCGTTTCGCGCAACCATCCGCTCGCCGTCGATGACGATCGGGCTGGCGAGCCCGTCGACGCTGGCGCCCTCGGGGTGGAAACGCATCCCGCGCGCCTGAACCTGCGGATCCGCGAAGACGCTCGCGATATCGTTGATCGGCCCCGCGGGGACGCCTTCGCCCTCGAGCGCCACCGACAGGCGCTGCGCTTCCCACGTGGCGATCTTCGCCGCGAGCAGCGGGATCAGTTCGCCGCGGTTCGCGAGCCGCGCCGCGTTGGTCGCGAAACGCGCTTCATCGGCCCAGCCCGGTTCGCCCAGGATCACACATAATTTACGAAACTGGCCGTCGTTGCCGACCGCGATCACCAGCTGCCCGTCGGCGGTCGCGAACGCCTGATAGGGCACGACATTGGCGTGGCCATTGCCCATTCGCCGCGGCGATACGCCGCTCGCCAGATAATTCGCCGCCTGGTTGGCGAGCACCCCGACCTGGCAGTCGAGCAAAGCCATATCGATATGCGCGCCGGCACCCGTGGCGTCACGCCGCCGCAACGCCGCGAGGATCGCGACCGTCGAATACATGCCGGTGAAGATGTCGGCATAGGCGATTCCCGCCTTTTGCGGTGCGCCATCGGGCTCGCCGGTCAGCGACATCGCACCGCCCATCGCCTGGATGATGAAATCATAGCCGGCGCGGTGCGCATAAGGCCCGGTCTGGCCGAAGCCGGTGATCGAACAGACGATGAGGCGCGGAAAGTCGGCGCGGAGCGTCGCGGGATCGAGCCCATATTTGGCGAGTCCGCCGACCTTGTAGTTTTCGATCACGACATCGGCATCGGCGATCAGCGCGCGCACCGCAGCCTGTCCCTCGGGCGTCGCAATGTCGATCGCCACGCCCGTCTTGCCGCGGTTGGTGCTGTGATAATAAGCGGCGCCAAGATTTGCGCCGCTCTCACCCATGATGAACGGCGGTCCCCAGCTGCGCGTGTCGTCGCCAACACCCGGCCGCTCGACCTTGACAACCTCGGCACCCATATCGGCGAGCAATTGCCCGCACCACGGCCCCGCGAGCACTCGCGCCAATTCGACGACGCGGATGCCCTCCAGTGGCTTAGGCAAAAGCGGAAATGCCCGTGATCGCGCGGCCGAGGATCAGCGCATGGACGTCGTGCGTGCCCTCATAGGTGTTCACCGTCTCGAGGTTCACCGCATGGCGGATCACATGATAATCGGCCGAGATCCCGTTGCCGCCGTGCATGTCGCGCGCGACGCGGGCGATATCGAGCGCCTTGCCGCAGTTGTTGCGCTTCAGGAGGCTGATCGCGTCGGGAATGAGCCGCCCCTCGTCGATCAACCGGCCGACGCGCAGTGCGGTGTGCAAGCCCAGCGCGATTTCGGTGAGCATGTTCGCGAGCTTCAGCTGGACGATCTGGTTCGCCGCGAGCGGGCGCCCGAACTGCTTGCGCTCGCCGGTATAGTTGCGCGCTGCTTCGTAGCAGAATTCGGCGGCGCCCATCGCGCCCCAGCCGATGCCATAGCGCGCGCGGTTGAGGCAGCCGAACGGTCCTTTGAGGCCCGAAACATGCGGCAACAGCGCATCCTCGCCGACCTCGACCGAATCCATCACGATCTCGCCGGTGACCGATGCGCGGAGGCTCACTTTGCCCTCGATTTTCGGCGCCGACAGGCCCTTCATCCCTTTTTCGAGCACGAAGCCGCGAATCGCGCCGTCATGCGCCTCTGACTTCGCCCACACGACAAAGACGTCGGCGATCGGCGAATTGGTGATCCACATCTTCGCGCCCTTGAGGCGATATCCGCCCTCGATCTTTTCGGCGCGCGTGCGCATGCCGCCGGGGTCGCTGCCCGCATCGGGCTCGGTCAGGCCGAAACAGCCGACAAGTTCGCCAGAGGTCAGCCCGGGCAGGAACTTCCGCTTCTGCTCCTCGCTGCCATAAGCGTTGATCGGGTGGATCACGAGCGAGCTCTGCACCGAACAGGCCGACCGGTATCCCGAATCGACGCGCTCGACCTCGCGTGCGATCAGCCCGTAGCTGACATAATTGAGCCCCGCGCCGCCATATTCGGGGTCGATCGTCGCGCCGAGCAACCCGAGCGCGCCCATTTCGGACATGATCTCGCGGTCGAAACGCTCGTCGAGGAACGCCGAGGTCACACGCGGCAACAGCGCATCGGTCGCATAGGACCGCGCGGTATCGCGGACCATCCGCTCCTCTTCGCTCAGCTCGGCATCGAGCTGGAGGGGATCGAGCGGGTCGAGCGCTTCGATGCGCTGCGGATCGGCGAGGGCCATGGAACGGGCTTTCTCTCTAAAGGGCGGGCAGCCCTTCCGGAATGCTCGCTATGGGGTCGGTTCGGCCGTTTTGCGGGCCATCGCGGCAGCGGGGCTGTCGCGCGGTTCCAATATCGCCGCCGTCTCGATCAGGTCAAGCGCGCGCCGCGCTTCATGATAGCGCCGCGCGGCGATCAGCCAGTCGCTCGCCACATCCGATCCCGGCATCGCTTCGACCTCGGCAATCGCCAGGTCGGCCTGTCCGGCCGCCAGATAGCGCCGTGCGCGGTCGAGCCGTTCGGAGGCGCGCGGCGACTGCGTCCCTGCGGCGCGCACGACGAACAATTCGCCGAGTTCGCGGCGGAGCCCGGTCCACAGGCTGCCATTGTCGTCGCCGCCGCGTCCGACAAGCTGCGGCGCCATCGCGTCGAGTTCGGCGCGCAATTGCTCGAGCGTCACCGGTTCGCGCGACGTATCGATGATCGTCTTGACCGCATTCGGTTGATCGTCGCCGAAGCGCAGCCGCAGCTGCGCATCGAGATAACCGAGCGACAGGCCGCGATCGAGCGCGCGGCGCACCGCAAAGGCGACGAGCAACCCCTCGGCGCGCGACGCATTGCCCGACGCCGATTCGGCCTCGAGCGTGATGCGCGACAGGCGCTGTTCGAGTTCGGCGACGCGCGCGACGAGCGCGTTGGCGCCATCGACCGGTGCCACCACGAGCGGCTGGCCGCCAGCGTCCTTCGCCGCGCCGCCCGCAACCAGCGCGGGCGTTGTCGCAGGCGTCCCGATCATCTTGGCCGGCGGCACATTTTGGCCCGTCAGCCAGCGGTTCACCGCCCACCCGCCGCCGGCGATGCCGATCAGGAGCAGGAGGAAGGCACCAATGGCGATGGCGCGGAACGATAGCCCTCTCGCCGGGACCGCCTCGTCCGCTGGGGGCGAGGAGGTGTCGATGCTGTCGATTGCCATGTTTCTCTTTCGAACGACCCTATTTTGCACCCTTGTGCCACAAAGCACGCGCCTCTGCCAACATTGCCGCGTCGTCGGGTTGTCCTGCAATGGCGAGATCGCGCCATCCGCCGCCCGCCGCGGCAGCAACCGACGCGCTGATCGCGATAAGCGTCAAATGGCCGCGCGCACCGCCAACCAGTTCTGAAATGCGCTGCGCCGCCCGCGCCGAATGCGCAAGAATGATTGCGGGCGCGGCTGTCAGTGTCGACCAGTCGGCCGGAGGGGGGACCGGCTCGACCGCATAGCAGGGCAGCGCGGTGATCGCCGTTCCGCGCGCTTCGAATTTCGACCGGTCGCGGCCGCAAGGCCATAATATCGTTCGAATATCTCGCGACGCCATGTCGTCAAGAAGCCGCTGGGCATCGGCTGATCCGGTCATGACAACCGTCAGTCCCGCGGCCTCGGCGGCGCGCGCGGTCGCAGCGCCGACGGCGTAAACGGGCAGCGCCGACAGCTTGGCGAGACCCGCGCCCGCGAGCTTCGCGGCAAGGGCGCTGGTCAGTAGCAGCGCGTCGAAATTTTCGGCGGCCGGCGCGTTCCATTCGAGCGAGCGCGCCGCAAAAAGCGGCATCGCGCGGGCATCGAGCCCCAGTTTTTTTGCTTGCTCGACCGTCGCGGCATTGCCCGGTTCGGGCCGCGTGACGATCAGCGGCAAGCGGCCATTCATGCCGCGAACAGGCGCCGGACGCTCTCCGGCGCTTCGGCGAGCAGACGATGCGCCAGCGCTCCCGCCGCATCCGAATCGGCGACAAGGACGTGCCCGGCAGCATGTTCCGCACCATCGTCGGAGAAAATCTCGGCATCGAGTCGCAGCGTACCGTCGGCGCGCCAATAGGCGTGCGCCGCGACGGGTGAGCGGCAATCGCCGCCCAGCGCCGCGAGAAAAGCGCGTTCGGCCGCAACCGCGCCGTGCGTCGGTCCATGGTCGATCGCCGCGAGCAGCGCCCGCGTCGCCGCGTCGTCGGCGCGGCATTCGATCCCGATCGCGCCCTGCGACGCCGCCGGAAGCAACAGGCTCGCTTCCTGCACGACGCCCACATCGTGCATCCCCAGCCGGTCGAGCCCCGCCGCCGCGAGCAGGGTCGCATCGGCGTCGCCACCGGCAATCTTCGCAAGCCGCGTCGCGACATTGCCGCGCAGCAGCACGGTTTCGAGATCGGGGCGGATCCGTTTCACCTGCGCCGCGCGGCGCGGGCTGCTCGTTCCGAGCCGGGCGCCATGCGGCAGGTCGGCGATCGTCGCGGCGGCAATCCCCTCGTGCACCACCAGCCGGTCGCGCGGGTCGGCGCGTTCGAGCATCGCGCCGAGGAAAAAGCGCGCATCGCGGAGCGTTTCGACGTCCTTCAGCGAATGGACCGCGATGTCGATCGTCCCCGCGTCGAGCGCGGCGTCGAGTTCGCGCGTCCACAGCGCCTTGCCGCCGACCTCGGCGAGCGCGCGGTCCTGGATCCGGTCGCCGGTCGCGGTCATCGGCACGATTTCGAGCGCCGCCAAATCGAAGCCATGACTGGCAATCAGCGCCGCAGCCGCCATATGCGCTTGGGCCATCGCCAGCGGCGACGCGCGCGTGCCGATACGCAGCGGGTTTTCGGGGGTCGGAAATGAACTCATCGCCCGCTGCTAGAGCATTTCCAGAAAAAGTGGGAACCGGTTTTTCGACTGGAAATGCTCCAGACATCATCAGGAGCCTTTTATAGGCTCCGCCGCGGGTTGCCCTGTCGATAAAGGGGCGGGTAAAGGAACGCGCAACAATATGACCCTGATCCTCGGCCTTGAATCGAGCTGCGACGAAACCGCGGCAGCGCTTGTCGACAGCGAGCGGCGCATTTTGGCGCACCGCGTCGCCGGACAGGAGGCCGAACATAGCCCCTATGGCGGCGTCGTTCCCGAGATCGCGGCGCGCGCGCATGTCGACCGGCTCGCGCCGATCGTCGAAGGCGTGCTCGCCGACGCGGGCGTCTCGCTGACCGACGTCGATGCGATCGCCGCAACTGCGGGGCCCGGTCTGATCGGCGGCGTCATGGTCGGCCTCGTTACCGGCAAGGCGCTCGCGCATGCCGCGAACAAACCGCTGATCGCGGTCAATCATCTCGAAGGCCATGCGCTCAGCCCGCGCCTTGCCGATGCAACCCTCGAATTTCCCTATCTGCTGCTGCTCGTCTCGGGCGGCCATTGCCAGTTGCTGCTCGTCAAGGGCGTCGGCGATTATCGCCGCCTCGCAACGACAATCGACGATGCGGCGGGCGAAGCCTTCGACAAGACCGCGAAATTGCTCGGGCTCGGCTATCCGGGCGGCCCCGCGGTCGAGCGCGTCGCAAAGGACGGCAATCCGTATGCGGTGCCGCTGCCGCGCCCACTCGTCGGGAGCGCCGAACCGCATTTCTCCTTCGCGGGGCTCAAGAGCGCGGTCGCGCGCGCCGCCGCGAGCGGCCAGCACAGCGTCCCCGACCTCGCCGCCTCGTTCCAGCAGGCGGTCGTCGATTGCCTCGTCGACCGCAGCCGCATCGCGCTCGCGGCCTGCCCCGATGCGACGGCGTTCGTCGTCGCGGGCGGGGTTGCCGCCAATGGCGCGATTCGCGGCGCGCTGACCGATCTCGCGACGCGCTTCGACAAGGCCTTCGTTGCCCCGCCGCTGTGGCTGTGCACCGACAATGGCGCGATGATCGCCTGGGCGGGCGTCGAGCGTTTCGCGGCGGGCCTCACCGACGACCTCGGCGTCGCGGCGCGTCCGCGCTGGCCGCTCGACCCCGAAGCCGAGACGGTGCGCGGGGCGGGAGTGAAAGCATGACGTCATATGCCAAATTCGGCGTGATCGGCGGCGGCGCGTGGGGCACGGCGCTCGCGCAGCTTCTCGCGGCCGACGGCGCCCCTGTCCGCCTGTGGGCGCGCGAAGAGGACATTGTTGCGGCGATCAACGCGGAGCATCGCAATCCGGTGTTCCTGCCCGGCGCGGCGCTGTCGCCATCGCTGACCGCCACCTACCACCTCGCCGACATGGCCGATCTCGACGCACTGCTCGTTGTCGTCCCCGTCCCCTTCCTGCGCGCCGTTCTCGCCGAACTTCCGTCAGGCAACGCGCCGCTGATCTTCTGCAGCAAGGGGATGGAGGCGCGCAGCTTCGCCTTTCCGATCGACATGGCGCGCGACCTTACACCGCAGCGGCCGCACGCGGTCCTTTCTGGCCCGACCTTCGCACACGAAGTCGCCGCAGGCCTGCCGACCGCAATCACCCTCGCCGCCGCCGATGCCGATCTCGCCGCCGACATCGCGCAGGCGCTCGCGCGTCCGCATTTCCGTCCCTATGTGTCGACCGACGTCATCGGCGCGGAGATCGGCGGCGCGGTCAAGAATATTCTCGCGATCGCGTGCGGCATCGTCGATGGCGCCGGGCTCGGGCTCAACGCCCGCGCGGCGCTGATCAGCCGCGGCTTTGCCGAAATGACGCGCTTCGGCCTCTCGCGCGGCGCGCAAGCCGAAACGCTCGCCGGCCTCGCGGGCCTCGGCGATCTCGTCCTCACCTGCACCTCGTCGAACTCGCGCAACTTCGCGCTCGGTCAGGGGCTTGGCCGCGGCGAAAGCGCCGAAGTGCTGATGGCCGACCGCCGCACCGTCGCCGAGGGGGCGTTCAGCGCCCCCGTCATCGCCGCCGCCGCGCGCGCCGACGGCATCGACATGCCGATCACCGATACCGTCGCACGGCTCGTTGCCGGCGAAACGCGCGTCGCCGAGGCCATTCAGGCATTGCTCAGCCGACCGCTGCGATCCGAAGGCCAATGATGTGTTTCGATCGATTGCCTGCACTCCCCCGCCGCGCTAGACTGCGCTTCGGGGAGCAGCAGAAGGGGCGCGAGGCTTGAGCCAAACCGACAGCGCAGCCGCGCCCTCCTCGCCCGACGTGCCTTCAGGGGACGCGGACACCGCCGCGCTTGCCAAGGGCGGTCGCACCAATTTCTTCGGCTTCATCCTCCGCCTCGTCGCACGCCTGCCCTTCCTCTATGTGGCGGGCCGCTGGTACGGCCCCGAAGCGGTCGGGCGTTTCGCCTTTGCCGTGCTCGTTATCGAACTCGTCGCGCAGCTTGCGACGCTGGGGCTCAAACGCGGCCTCGCCGAACAATTGAGCGCGCCCGGCGCCGACCAGCGCACCGTCGTCTGGGACGGCATGTTCGTCGCCTTCATCGCGTCGGCCGCCGGGTCGTTGCTGCTGGTGCTGTTCCCGCAGCTGATGTTCCCGTCGGGCGGCATCGACAGTGCCGACCGCTGGATGGCCTTGCTCGTCTTCGCGATCGCAGGGACGGACATCGCGCTCGCGGCCTGCGCCTATAAGTTTGACGTCGGCGCGACCGTCCGCGCCCGCGCGGTCGTCGAGCCGTGGGTGATCAGCGCGGCGGCAGCGGGTTTCTGGTTCGTCTCGATCCGCGACGGGCTGATGCTCTCCTATGCCGCCGCGATGGTCGGCGCCTTCCTCACCGCGCTGGTCCCGATGCTGCGCCACTATGGCGGGCCGCACGGGTGGCAGCCACACCCCGCGCATCTGATCGCAGTTGCGCGGCGCAACGCACCGCTCGCCGCCGCCGACGCGATCGAATGGGGCACGCGCCGTCTCGACCTGTTCATCCTCGGCCAGTTCACCTCGCCGACGATCTACGGCATCTATTATATGGCGCAGCAGGTCGCGTCGCTGCCGCAGAAGCTGAAGACCAGCTTCGAGCCGATCCTCGGCCCCGTGATCACGCGCAACCTCGCCGAAAACCGGCTTGCCGCCGTGGCGGCACAAGTCAGCCAGGTCGGATTCTGGATCATCGCCGCACAAGCCGGTGTCGCGCTCGCGCTCGGCATTCCGGGCGAGGCGGTGATGGGCCTCGTCGGCCCGGAATTCGTCAGCGGCACCGCCGCGCTGGCCTTCCTGCTCGCCGCCGAAGTCGTCGCCGCGACTGCGGTCGTCAGCGAAGCGGCACTCGTCTATGTCGCACGCCACCGCAACCTGCTGATCAGCATCGCGACGCTCGCGTTGCAGGCGGGGCTCAGCGTCGCGCTGATCCTGATCGCGAAATCGATGGGCCTGCCGCCGATCTATTACGCCGGCGCGGTCGCGCTCGCGCTGATGCTCGCGCTCGGATTTGCCTCGCTGGTCAAAGCACGCTTGCTCGCGCGCGTGCTCGGCGCGCCGGTCAACGGCCTGCGTTGGGCGCTCGTGTGGGCGACCGCGGGCGCGACCGTCCTCGGCTATGGCGCGACACAGCTTCCCGAATGGGCCGAACTGCTCATCGGCGTTCCCTTCATCCTCGGCATCTATGCCTGGCTGATCTGGACGCGCGGCTTCGGCCCGGCCGACCGGGCGCTGTTCAAGAAGCACCCCGAGACGGCCGAACCCGCGAGCGCCTGAGGGTTATTCGACCGCCTTCTGCGCGGCGTCGCCTACATCCTGCGCGGCATCGCCGACCTTTTGCGCCGCCTCGGTCACCGCGCCGCTCTGCGCCTTGTCGTTGGCGAGAAACTGAAAGGCGAAAAAGGCCGCGACGAGGATCGCGACGAGGAAGATCAGGCCAAAGCCCATCCCCCCGCCGCGGCGCGGTTCGCGGTCGATGACCGTGGTGGTGTGCGTCGTCCCGTCGGGATCGCGTGTCGTGTGGATTTCGTCGGTCATAAGAATCTCTCCTATGCTTGATGGCGCATAGGACGCTTCACCGCCGACGAAGGTTCCTAGCCGAGACGTTCGGCGACCTTCGCCTTGAGGTCGGTCTGCGCGCGCGGACCGACCTGCGCGATGATCTCGCGCGCGCAAACCGCGCCCATCGTCAGGCAGTCCTTGATCGGACGGCCTTCGGCGAGACCCGAGAGGAATCCCGCCGCGAACAAGTCGCCCGCGCCGGTCGTGTCGACCACCGTTTCGATCGGTTCGGCGCCGACTTCGGTACGCTCGCCAGCCGTCAGCGCGATCGCGCCGTGCGAGCCGCGCGTGACGATCAAGAGCGGCAGCTGCGGCGCGATCTTCGCGACGGCTGCCTCGAAATCCTCGGTTTCGGCGAGCGCGCAAATCTCGACCTCGTTCGCGAAGAGGATGTCGAACAGCCCTTCGGCGATCAGCTTTCGGAAATCGGCTCCGTGGCGGTCGATGATGAACGCGTCGGAGAGGGTGAAGGCGACCTTGCGCCCCGCCGCGCGCGATACGTCGATCGCGCGCCGCATCGCCGCGCGCGACAGTTCGGGATCCCACAGATAGCCTTCGAGATAGAGGATCTCGCTATCGGCGATCCACGCCTCGTCGATCATGCGCTGC
>Ga0209676_1000728_pt1 | contig 45109 bp, 35 predicted proteins | sample AraplaCvi_mLB_r2_FD_184282 | JGI IMG/M metagenome (GOLD analysis project Ga0209676, IMG submission 184282) | Arabidopsis root microbial communities from North Carolina, USA - plate scrape MF_Cvi_mLB_r2 (SPAdes) (version 2) | ecosystem: Host-associated > Plants > Roots > Endosphere | place: USA... | reverse complement strand
TCGGACGTGGACAGACGCGGATTGGACGGGTCGTTCTCGGAAAAGATGCGCAGGCGGCTCATCGCTGCAGTCTCCTCAGTTCAAGCTCGCAGCCGAGCAGGAATTCGAATGCTTCAAGGTGGCGCCGGGCTTCCGGCATGTCGCGACCCCAGGCGTAGAGGCCGTGGCCGTCGATCAGATAGCCCCACATCGCCTGGCGGTCGAGCAGGCAGTCGACCTGCGCGGCCAGCGTGTGCATGTCCTGGCTGTTGGGCAGCACGGGCAGCTCGACGCTGATCTCGTGGGTGGTGTTGCCGGAGAAGGCTTTCAAGAGTTCGTAGCCTTCCAGGTGGACGTGGCCGGGGCCGGCGTACAGGCGGGAGGCGACGGTCTGGACCTTCGAATGCGTGTGCAGGACGCAACCGATGTCCGGGAAGCGCTTGTACAGCTGGGTATGCAGCAGCGTTTCGGCGGATGAGCGCTGCGTGGTCGCGACCGGCTCGCCGTCGAGGTCGACGACCATGATGTCGGCCTCGGTGAGCTTGCCCTTGTCGCGCCCGGAGACGGTGATGGCGATGTTGCGTTCATCCATGCGACGCGAGAAGTTGCTGCTGGTCGCCGGCGTCCAGCCCAGCGCCGACAGCTCGCGCACGTTCACGATGATTTCCCCGGCGCAATGCGCCAGGCGCTGGGGATCGTAGGGGAGGGGGGCGTTCATGCCGGCAAGTGTAGCGGACCGGCGGTAAGGGACCGTTCCGGAAGGGGAAATCCGGCGTGCCGCGGATGGAGAGCCGCGCCGCGCGGGCGCCGGAAACGACGAAGGCGCCACGTGGGCGCCTTCGTGCGTATGCCGCCTCGTGCGTCAGCCGCGACGCAGGCGGCTGTGCCGGTAGCCGTACAGGAAATAGATCAGGAAGCCGACGCCGGTCCAGACCGCCATCAGGAACCAGTTGTGCGCCGTCATCGTCGACAGCAGGGCCAGGCAGCTCAGGATGCCGGCGCCACAGATCAGCCACGCCGCCGGGATGCGGAACGGACGCGGCAGGTCCGGCTGGGTGCGACGCAGGATCAGTACGCCGCCGCAGACCGCGGCGAAGGCGATCAGCGTGCCCATCGAGGTCAGCTCGCCCAGCACGTCGAGCGGGAACAGCGCGGCGAGCAGCGCGATGCCGATGCCGGTGATCACCGTGTTGATGTGCGGCGTGCGGTACTCCGGGTGGATCTTGGTGAACACCGGCGGCAGCAGGCCGTCGCGCGCGATGATCATGAAGATGCGCGGCTGGCCGATGATCATCACCAGCACCACCGACGACAGGCCGATCAGCGCGCCGACTTCCACCACCACGCGCAGCCAGCCCAGCTCCGGATGCGCGGCCACGGCGGTGACGACCGGTTCGTCGGTGCCCAGCTGGTTGAACGGCACCAGGCCCGTCATCACCGCGGCCATCGCGATGTACAGCACGGTGCAGATGGCGAGCGAGGCGAGCATGCCGATGGGCAGGTCGCGCTGGGGCTTGTGGGATTCCTGCGCAGCGACCGACACCGCCTCGAAGCCGATGTAGGCGAAGAACACCATCGAGGCGCCACGCAGCACGCCTTCCCAGCCGAACTTGCCGGGGCCTTCGTTGGCGGGAATGAAGGGGTGCCAGTTCTCGGGGTTCACGTACTTCCAGCCGACGAAGATCACCAGCAGGATCAGGCCCGTCTTGAGCACGACCATGGCCATGTTCATCGCCGAGGACTTGCGGATGCCCACGTAGCACAGCCATGTCAGCAGCAGCACGATCGCCGCGGCCGGGAGGTTGGCGATCGCGCCGGTGGGGCGCAGCTGGCCATCGAGCGGCGCGCTGACCAGTTCCCTTGGCAAGGTTATGTCGAAGTGTTGCAGCAGGCTGAGGAAGTAGCCGGTCCAGCTCACCGCCACTGCTGAGGCCGAGACGCCGTATTCGAGTACGAGCATCCATCCGATGAACCACGCCGCAAGTTCACCGAGCGTCGCGTAGGTGTAGGTGTAGGCGCTGCCGGAGACCGGCACCATCGAGGCGAACTCGGCGTAGGCCAGCGCGCAGAACGTGCAGCAGATGGCGGCGAGGACGAAGGACAGCATGATGGCCGGGCCGGCGTGGTTCGCCGCGGCCTGGCCGGTGATGACGAAGATGCCGCCGCCGATGACGGCGCCGATGCCCAGCGCGGTCAGCCCCCAGGGCCCGAGGGTGCGATGCAGGCTCAGGCCTTGCGCATCGGAGTGAGCGGCGTGGGGATGCTTGGTCGCCCAGAGTTGTCGGAACATCGTGATTCCCGAAGCCGGCGCACGCGTTGGCCGGCGAGTGGAGGCCAAAGGAACGAGGCCGGCGGGAATGCCGCCGGCCTCATCAAAGCATCAGGGATCAGCGCGCGGCTGCTGCCTTGCGCACCTTGCTGTTGCGGTAGCCGTAGAAGAAGTAGATCAGCAGGCCGATGGCGGTCCAGCCGGTCATCAGCGGCCAATGCTCGGAGAACGGCTTCCAGAACAGGTACAGACACGCGGCGGCGCCGAGCGGGCAGATGATGGCGGCGGCCGGCACGCGGAACGGACGCGGCAGGTCCGGGCGGCTCTTGCGCAGCACCAGCACGCCGATGGACACCGTGGCGAACGCGAGGAGCGTGCCCATCGACACCAGCTCGCCCAGCAGGCCGATCGGCAGGAAGCCGGCCAGCAGGCAGGCGAACACGCCGACGTAGATCGTGCCCATGTACGGGGTCTGGAACTTCGGGTGCACCTTCGCGAAGACCTTCGGCAGCAGGCCGTCCTTCGCCATCGAGTAGAAGATGCGCGGCTGGCCCATCAGCATGACCAGGATCACCGAGCTCAGGCCGGCGATGGCGCCCAGTTCCACGATGTGCTTGAGCCAGGTCAGCGACGGATAGGCTTCCAGCGCCGTGGCGACCGGCTTCGGAGTGCTCAGCTGCGGATACGGCAGCAGGCCCGTCAGCACGAGCGCGACGATGATGTAGATGATGGTGCAGATGACCAGCGAGCCCAGGATGCCGATGGGCATGTCGCGCTGCGGATTCTTGGCCTCGCCTGCCGCGGTGGAGACCGCATCGAAGCCGATGTAGGCGAAGAACACCACCGAGGCGCCGCGGATGATGCCGTCGATGCCGTAGCGGCCCGGTCCCTGGTTCTCGGGGATGAAGGGCACCCAGTTGTCCGGATTGACGTACTTCGCGGCGAAGGCGACGAACATCACGATCACGATGACCTTGATGGCGACGATGACCGAGTTGACGATGGCCGATTGCGTGATGCCGACGTAGCACAGGCCGCTCAGCGCGGCGACGATGAACACCGCCGGCAGGTTGATCAGGCCGCCGGTGTAGACGATCGAGCCTTCCACCACGTTGAGCGGTGCGGCTGCGAGCGAGGCCGGCAAGGCCATGTTGAACGAGCCGAGGAAGCTGTTGAGGTAGCCCGACCAGCCCACTGCGACGGTGGACGCGGCGAACATGTACTCCAGCACCAGGTTCCAGCCGATGAACCAGGCGACGAACTCGCCGAGCGTGGCGTAGGAATAGGAGTAGGCGCTGCCCGAGACCGGCAGCATGGCCGCGAACTCCGCGTAGCACAGGCCCGCGAGGGCGCAGGCGAAGCCGGCGATGATGAAACTCAGGACGATGGCGGGGCCGGCATGTTCGGCCGCGGCATGGCCGGACAGAACGAAGATGCCCGCGCCGATGACGGCACCGATGCCAAGCATCACCAGCTGCGTCGCGGTCAGCGAGCGCTTGAGAGTGGCTTCACCCTCCAGGCTGCCTTCCACGGGCTCGCCCGCGTCTACATGACCGGCAGGCTCGACCGGCTTGGTGAGGAACAGGTTCTTGAACATCGAATTCCCCTGGGAATGAAAGATCTGCGCCCGTTCAGGCGGGCTGTGAAGCGTATGGCCGTGGGGGGCGGGCCACCATAACCCACGCGGGAAAGCAGCGGCAAGCGCGCGAGGTCACGGTTGGAACCGCCCGGCAGGAAGGCCTCGCGCCACGGTGTCGCGAGGCCCCCGGTTCGATCAGAACACCATGTTCACGGCCACCTGCGGCGCGAAGATCGCCGCGCTGTTGCGACCGTCCAGCGACACCTGCGCGCCGGCGATGACGCCGATGCGATCGGTGAAGTTGTACTCCACGGCCGGTGCGACCGACATCCGCCAGGACGAGGGCAGCTCATGGTCGTAGGCGGATTGTTGGTTATCCGGCGAGGTCACGATCCCGCGCACGTGTGCACCGCGATCCTGTTCGTAGACGAGATCCGTCGCCACCACCCACTCCGGGTTGAAGCTGTATTCCAGTCCGATGGTCGCCTGCGACGCGGCATGCCGGTCGGCACGGCCGCGGAAACCGGCCGGCGTGCCGTACGCGCTCTCGCTGTCGAGCGACGCGTGCGCGCCGGGCAGGCTCCAGCCGAGGTTGAAGCGGCCGCGCAGGTTGCGGTCCGCAAGGAAGTAGGCCTGTCCGGACAGCAGCAGCTGCGTGGTCGACGCGCCACTGCCGGTGGCTTCGGCGAGGGCGTGGCGGTTCAGGCGGTCGGCCTGACCGCTGGGCAGGTTCTGCCTGAGCCCTGCGGTCAGCGACGCATTGTTCTTCTCGCTGCTTGCCAGCAGGTACGACGCCGTGACGCTGGTGTCGCCCAGTTCCCACTTGCGCCCGCCCGACACAGTGGAGGCGTCGTGCCCGGAGAACGTGGCGCCGATCCCGACACGATCGGTGAGGCCGTAGCCGACCGGCACGAGCAGCGTCCAGCCATCGGGCACGCCGTCGAGCTGGTGGCGGTTGCCGTGTTCGTCGTACACGCCGCGGACCTGCGTGTTGATCAGGTACGGCTCGACATTCGCCAGGCCTTTCGGAAGCGGCGGACCGCCGGTGGCCAGCGGACCGGTGAACCGGACGTCCGGCTGGTCGGACACGCCGGTGTCGGCGCGCGCCGACACGGTGAGCAGGCCCAGCGCCAATCCGGCGACTGCGGAAAAACCTTGCGCCGTAGCGGCGCGGCGGGAGGTGGAACCAACGGCTGCCATGCGGACCTTCTTGCGTTGAGGAACGGCAAAGAAGTTGCCCATTGGCGTCGAGCGCCGGCATCGGACGATTCCGAAATGCATCACGAACTTCGCGTCGACGTGCAAGCCAAAGTTGGCAGGCCCCGCGATGCGTGCGGAGGCGCCGAAGTACACTGTCCCGCCCGACAGGCAGGCCTCGCCCTTGAACCCGTCCGACTCGACCTCGCTGCACGATGCGCTGGCACGCTACGCACAGCGCTGGCCCGATGAAGCGCATGCCGCGCGCGAGTTCGCCGCCTTCCTCGACGAGGCGCCGACGGTGTTCGAACGCGTCCATCTGGAAGGCCATTTCACGGCATCGTCGTGGCTGGTCGATGCAGCCGGCACGCGCGTGCTGCTCACGCATCACCGCAAGCTCGAACGGTGGCTGCAGCTGGGCGGCCATGCCGATGGCGACCGCGACCTTGCGCGCGTCGCGCTACGCGAGGCGGAAGAAGAGTCCGGGCTGACCGGGCTGCGCGCGGAGCCGGAGATCTTCGATCTGGACCGGCACTGGATTCCCGAACGCCGCGACGTCCCCGGCCATTGGCATTGGGACGTGCGCTTCGTGGTGCATGCCGAAGGCGGCGAGGACTACGTCGTCAGCGAGGAATCGCACGATCTGGCCTGGCGCCCGATCGACGAAGTGCTGCGCGATCCGGACAGCGACGAGTCGATGCGGCGCATGGCCGGGAAATGGGTGAAGCAGACCGCTTGCGCCGCAATGCCGCGCAGTCTGCCGAACGCCCGTCCAGGGGTGGACGGGCAGGGCGACAAGTAGCCCGTGAGCATCGCGCCAAGGATGGCTGCAATGACTTCGGGGCGCGCCGGCTTTGGCGCGACGACGCGTCTCAATACAGCACGCGAGTCCGCAGCGTCCCCGGAATCCGCGCCAGCTCCTCGCGCACCTGCGCGGCCTGCTCCTGCGTGGCGGTGACGTCGATCACCACGTAGCCCACCTTCGGATGCGTGCGCAGGAACTGGCCGTCGATGTTCACACCCAGTCGCGAGAACACGTCGTTCACCTGCGACAGCACGCCCGGCACGTTGCGGTGGATGTGCAGCAGGCGCGTGCTGCCGGTGTGCTCGGGCAGCGTCACTTCGGGGAAATTCACCGCCGACAGGGTCGAGCCGTTGTCGCTGTAGCGGATCAGCTTGGCCGCCACTTCCAGGCCGATGTTCTCCTGCGCTTCCAGCGTGCTGCCGCCGATGTGCGGCGTCAGGATCACGTTGTCCAGCCCGATCAGCGGTGAGACGAACGGGTCGGCGTTGCCCTGCGGTTCGATCGGGAACACGTCGACCGCCGCGCCGCCCACCGCGCCGGAGCGCAGCGCGCCGGCCAGCGCGTCGATGTCGACCACCGTGCCGCGCGAGGCGTTGATCAGGTGCGCGCCCGGCTTCATCTTCGCCACCTGCGCGGCGCCGAACATGCCTTGCGTCGCCGCCGTCTCCGGCACGTGCAGCGTGACGATGTCGCTGCGTTCGAGCAGGTCGTCCAGCCCCAGCGCCATGCGCGCGTTGCCGAGCGCCAGCTTGGTTTCGATGTCGTGGAAGATCACTTGCATGCCCAGCGCTTCGGCGATCACGCCGACCTGCGTGCCGATATGACCGTAGCCGACGATGCCCAGCGTCTTGCCGCGCACTTCATGGCTGCCGGCGGCGGATTTCGACCAGCCGCCGCGATGGCACTGCGCGCTCTTCTGCGGGATGCCGCGCATCAGCATGATCGCCTCGGCCACCACCAGTTCGGCCACCGAGCGCGTGTTGGAATAGGGCGCGTTGAACACCGGGATACCGGCCAGTTCCGCCTCGTCGAGGTCGATCTGGTTGGTGCCGATGCAGAACGCGCCGATCGCCATCAGCCGGCGTGCGTGCGACAGCACCTCGGCCGTCAGCTGCGTGCGCGAGCGGATGCCGACGATGTGCGCCTGGGCGATCTCCTGCCGCAGCACGTCGTCCGGCAGCGATTTGTCGTAGAGCTGGATGTTCGAATAGCCGGCGTTGCGGAAGCTTTCCACCGCGGTCGGCGCGACGCCTTCCAGCAGCAGGACGCGGATGTCGGACTTCGGGAACGAGGTCGTCAGGCTCACGACGGTATCGGGTGTGGGTGGGCCTTGGACTATGTCAGAAATCCGGCCCGGTTGCTGCGCTGCATCACTGGCGCCCGGGCACCGCCGATGGCAGGCTGGGACTCCCGTTCGGCCGCGCTCCCAACCGCCTGACATGACCGACTCGCGTTCTACCGATCCCCGCCTGGACCGCCTGCGTGCGCAGCTTCCGGGCTTGCGCCTGACCACCGATCCGGCCGACGCCGAGCACTACGGCCGCGACTGGACGCGCCGCTGGACACCCGTGCCGCTGGCGATCGCACTGCCGGCCTCCGTGGACGAGGTCGCCGCCATCGTGCGGTGGGCCGTGGAGGAAGGCGTGGCGCTGGTGCCGTCGGGTGGACGCACCGGGCTGTCCGGCGGCGCGGTCGCGGCCAACGGCGAGCTGGTGCTGAGCCTTGAACGCATGAACCGCGTGCTCGATTTCGACGCGGTCGATCGCACGCTCACCGTGCAGGCCGGCATCGCGCTGGAAGCCGTGCACAACGCAGCGCGCGAACACGGCCTGGTGTACCCGGTCGATTTCGCCGCGCGCGGCTCGTGTTCGATCGGCGGCAACATCGCCACCAACGCCGGCGGCATCCGCGTGATCCGCTATGGCAACACGCGCGAATGGATCGCCGGGCTGAAGGTCGTGACGGGCACGGGCGAAGTGCTCGAGCTCAACCGCGGCCTGATCAAGAACTCCAGCGGCTACGACCTGCGCCAGCTGATGATCGGTTCGGAAGGCACGCTCGGCATCGTGGTGGAGGCGACGCTGCGCCTGACCGACCCGCCGCCGCCGACCAACGTGATGCTGCTGGCGCTGCCGTCCTTCGAGACGCTGATGCAGGTGTTCGCGGCCTTCCGCGAACGCCTCACGCTGGAGGCGTTCGAGTTCTTCACCGACCGCGCGCTGCACCACGTGCTCGCGCACGGCGCGCAGAAGCCCTTCGACGAAGTCCATCCGTACTACGTCGTCACCGAGTTCGCGGTGGGCGACCAGGCGCAGGAAGGCGCGGCGATGGCGGCGTTCGAGTACTGCATGGAACACGGGCTGGTGAACGACGGCGTCATCAGCCAGAGCGATGCGCAGGCCGCGCAACTGTGGCGCCTGCGCGAGGGCATCACCGAAAGCCTGGCAAAGTTCAAGCCGTACAAGAACGACGTGTCGGTGCGCATCTCGGCGATGCCGGCGTTCCTGGCGCAAACGCAGGCGCTGCTGGGGGAGGCGTATCCGCAGTTCGACGTCGTGTGGTTCGGCCACATCGGCGACGGCAACCTGCACATCAACGTACTCAAGCCCGAGGATGCGGATTACGCGGAATTCGTGGATCAATGCGAGCACGTGACGCAGTTGTTGTCGCAGGCCCTTGCACGCCACGGAGGCAGCATTTCGGCCGAGCACGGCATCGGGCTGGTCAAGAAGCCTTACCTGCTGGGCACGCGCTCGGCGGCGGAAGTCGAGTTGATGCGCGGGATCAAGCGCGTGCTGGATCCGAAGGGACTGATGAATCCGGGGAAGGTGTTCGACGTGTGAGCGTCATCCCGGCGAAGGCCGGGATCGAGGCGCGGCACATGCGGGCACTCCATGACCGGCGAACCACCTCATCGTCATTCCAGAGAAAGCTGGAACGCATCATGGTTTTCGCCGAATGCAGGCGCGACGCGAAGCACTGCGCAGCGCGGTGCGGTACCAACGGTTCACCACATCCGCTCCCTTGCCCCTCACACCAACCCGTCTCCCGGTGGGAGAGGGGCTCAAGCAGCTGAGGTGCCCAAGCCCGGTCAACAGGTGAACGTGCGCCGGATGCGAGGTGCGGCGCACCGATTTTTTGGCAATAACCCGTTACCCTTCGCGGGCCGGCCGCGATGCGGCCCTCCAACGAACCGGGAAATCCTGATGAAGCGTTCCGTCCTGCTGCTCTCCCTTGCCCTGATGGCCGCCGCTCCGGCCGCCTTCGCCTCCAGCTTCGCCGGCACCTCGGCAGGCTCCTCCGCCGGTGGCAGCTCGGCCTCCAGCGGCGCCAGCTCCGATTCCAGCTCGGGCAAGGACGACAAGGTGGTGCAGGCCGCGCGCGAAGACGCCGCCAGCTTCGTCGCCAGCAACGGCGCGATCCGTGGCGCGCAGCTGGAAGCCGCGCTGCGCCACCTGCGCGAGCAGGCGCCGCAGGCGCGTGATGCCAGCGACCTCGAACTGGCGCAGGCCATCCTGGCGCAGTGAATGCCGTGATCGGCCGCCGCGAAGCCTTTCGCGGCGGCCTTGCGTTGCTGGTCGCGGCGACCTGCGCGTGGAGCGCCAGCGCCGTCGCTGCAATGAAGCTCGACAGCACCGGCCTCTCGCCGGACGAGCGCGTCGCCACGCAGCAGTTGCTCGACGACGCGGAGGCGCTGCTGCCCGGGCGCATGCGCGCCCTGGTCGATCGTGACCTCGCTGTCCGCTGGTCCACGCTCGACCCGGGAGTCCACGGCCACGCCGGCCGTTCCGAACTCCTGCTCAACCGTGATCTCCTCGCGCCGCTGGTCGAAGGCGCAGATGGCGCCCGCCGCGCCGCGCTGGCGACCGTGCTGCACGAACTCGCCCATTTCCAGGACCGCGCCGATGGCATCTCGCGCGACCCGCGTTTCCTCGATCTGGCCGGCTGGCAGGTGCGTGCGACGCGTTTCAACACGCGGGTGGCCGGACGCATGCGCGAGAACCGCTTCGTCGAGCGCAGCCCGGACGCGTACGAACTGACGCGTCCGTCGGAGTATTTCGCCGTCAACCTCGAGCATTACCTGCTCGACCCGCAATACGCCTGCCGTCGACCGGCGATGCACGGTTATCTCGAACAGCGCCTCGGTGCGGCCGGTCCGGACGTGCCGTGCATGAACGATCTGGTCTACGTCGATGCCGGCGAGGGCGGCGGCGCGCTTGCCGCGATCGATCCCGCGCGCGTCTACGCCATCGACTACCTGCTCGCCGAGGGCAACGCGCAACCGATGAGTCGCTGGGGCCACAGCATGCTGCGTCTGGTGGTGTGCGCGCCGGGTCGCGCACCCGGGCCGGATTGCCGCCTCGATCTGTCGCACCATCGCGTGCTTTCGTTCCGGGCATTCGTCGACGATGTGCAGATTTCCAGCTGGGCCGGATTGGCCGGGCGGTATCCGTCGCGCCTGTTCGTGCTGCCGATGGAGCAGGTGATCGACGAATACACCAAGGTCGAGCTGCGCGGGTTGCGTTCGGTGCCGCTGCGCCTGTCGCAGGACGAAATCGCCGCCGTGCTGCAACGCACCGGACAGTTGCACTGGAGCTACGACGGTCGGTACTACTTCCTCGGCAACAACTGCGCCGCCGAGACATGGAAGCTGCTGCACGACAGCGTGCCCAGGCTCGCGGGGCAGGGCATCGGCAGCATCACTCCAACGGGGCTGTTGCGTCGGCTGGAAGCGGCCGGCGTGGCCGATGCGTCGGTGCTCGACGACAACGCGCAAGCCCTGCGGCTGGGCTACCGGTTCGCGTCGCAGGGCGTTTACTACGATCAGCTTTACGCGACGGCGAAGGCGTCGCTGTCCTTGCCGTATCGAACGGTGACGCAGTGGATGGACCTCTCGCCCGGGCAGCGCCGCCCCTGGCTGGAACGCGCCGATCTGGTTACCAGCGCTGCATTGCTGCTGCTGGAACAGGCGGCGCAGCGACGCACGTTGGCGCAGGTGCGCGATGCGCTGAAACGACGTTACCTCGCCTCCAGTCGCGACGAGGGCGATGCACCGGATGTCGTGCGGCGCCTGCTGAAGGAGAGCGTGTACCTCGGCCAGCCGTCGCGACTGCTCGATGACGGAGGCTACGGTATCCCCCAGGCCGGTGAACGAGCGATGCTGCAAGCACGTGGTGCCGCGTTGCGTTCGGAGTTGGAGGCCACACGCGCGGAACTGGAGAAGGGCGCACGCGAGTGGATGGGTCCTCAGCAGCGCGAACGCCTGGACGGCATCGTTGCCAACTCGGAACTGCTCGGCACGCGACTGCGTGCGCTGCACGCGGAACAGGGCGGGCTGAGGTTGCCCTGAGGCTGGCGGTTACCGCCCCAGCCACTTCGTCATCAGTCGGCGCGGATGCATCGCATAGCCGCGCCGGCGATAGATTTCGCGTGCGAGGTCGTTGTCGTCGCTGACCTCCAGCCGCACGCAGCCCAGGCCTTCGGCCACGCAGAGCGTTTCGACTTCGTCCAACGCGCGCCTGCCGACGCCACCGCCGCGATGCGCGGGAAGCACGTACAACTCGTCCAGCAGCCCGAAGCGGCCGCCGAATTCCAGGCTGAAACAGAAGCCGACGATGAAGTAGCCAACACGCTCGCCATTGCGTTCCAGCAGCATCAGTCGTCCCTGCTGTGGCTGCGAAAGCAGCGCATCCAATGCCGAAAGCACGCGCACTTCGTCCCAAGCGATGTGCTCGTCGGCATGGAATGCGCGGATGACGGGCAGCAGCCACGGGATGTCGGCGTGGGTCAGCGCGCTGGCGTGCAGGTCACTCATGGCGTCAGTGCATCCGGTTGCGTGGCATCGGCCGCAACATGCGGCAGCATGTCTTCGATCAGGCGCTTGCGGCTGCTGCGAGGGTATTCGGCGGGCGAGAAGGGCATCGACAGCGATGCATAACGCGCGACGAGCTGGCGTACCGCGGCCTTGTCGCCGTCGTTGAAATCGCGTCGCGTCCCGTTCTCCGTGAGCAGCGTCAGGCGCGCCTGCACGGCTTCCTTGGCGACGATGTGCGCTTCGCTGGAAGGATCGGCGACGCACAGCCCGTACGTCCCCGCCAGGAAGTGCTCCCAGATACCGGGAAACTGCGCGTCGAACGCCGCTTCGTCGAAGCCGGCTTCGTCGCTCAGGCCGGGGATCGGTCCGTCCACGACGTGCGAGGCGGACAGCGCGGAGAGATAGCGCTGTCGGAATTGGGAACGAAGCAGTGCCGACGCGGCCTGCGCGTCTGCGTCGCACGCGGCCATCGCCTCGCGTGCGCGTGCAACCCAGTGCGTCGAACGCGGGTTGAACCAGCGACCGACGGGAACTCCGGGCGCAGGAAGCGTGCCGAAAACGAAGGACGTGATGCGGCCTTCGTCGGTTTCGTACGCAGGCTGGGGCACCAGCCCCAGTTCGATCAGCTGCGACAGTTCGGCCTCGCCGACGCCGCAAGCCTGCGCGAAAGCGTCCGCTGGAAGGAAGCGTTCGCGCAGGTAGCGTTCGATCACGGTCAGTCCGCGCGACCGGCGAATTCGCCCGTCGTGGTGTTCACCAGCACGCGTTCGCCGTTGCCGATGTATTCCGGGACCATGATCTCGATGCCGGTCGACAGCTTGGCCGGCTTCGGGCGCTTGGTGGCGGTGCCGCCCTTGAGTTCCGGCGGCGTCTCGATCACCTCGATCGCCACGCTCTGCGGCAACTGCAGCGCCACCGGTGCGTCGTCGATGATCTGCACGTAGCAGCCGGCCAGGTCGGCGACGATGTAGCCGGCCAGATCGCCCACGACGTCGGCGTCGAGCGTGTAGGGCGTGTAGTCCTCGTCGTCGAGGAAGACGAACGCGTCGCCGTCCTTGTACGAGAACGTCGCCTGGCGGCGGCTGAGTTCGACTTCCTTCATCTCGTCCTCGGCGCCCATGCTCACGTCGAGCTTGGTGCCACCGGGCACGGAATACATGGTGAAGCGGAACTTGACGTTGCCGCCGCGACCCTGCGGCGAGCTGCGTTCGATGTCGCGGATCTGGTAGACCGCGTTGTTGTACTCGACAACGTTACCTTTTTTTACGTCGTAGGCTTTCATGGCTGGCAGTTCTATGGAGAGGCGGGAACGGGGAATGGAGAGGCGGGAACGGGGAAAGCGGGGGCGGTGCGAACGTCGAGCGTGTTGCGGAGGGCAAGGCGCCCGTGGCGCGTCTTTCCCTGTTCCCGCTTCATCGTTCCCGTTTCACCGTTCCCGCAACACCGCTCACTTCGGCGCCAGACGCGTCGCGCCGTCCAGGCGGATCGTCTCGCCGTTGAGGTAGGTGTTGCCCAGGATGTACGCGACGAGGTCGGCGAACTCCTTCGGCTGGCCCAAACGCGAGGGGAACGGAATGGAGGCGGCGAGCGACTGCTGCACCGAGTCCGGCATGCCGTCGACCATCGGCGTCCAGAACACGCCCGGGGCGATCGTCATCACGCGGATGCCGAAGCGCGACAGTTCGCGCGCCATCGGCAAGGTCATGGCGACCACGCCGCCCTTCGACGCCGAATACGCGGCCTGGCCGATCTGGCCTTCGTACGCGGCGACGGACGCGGTGTTGACGATCACGCCGCGCTCGCCGTCCGTGCCGGCCTCGTTGTGCTGCATCAGTTCGGCAGCGGCCTTGGCGACGTTGAAGCTGCCGACCAGGTTGACCATCACGGTGGACTGGAACTGGGCCAGCGGCATCGCGCCTTCCTTGCCCAGCACGCGGCCGGCGCCGAGGATGCCGGCGCAGTTCACGGTGACGTTCAGGCCGCCGAGGAATTCGCGGGCGGCCTTCACGTTCTCGACCACGCCGGCTTCGCTGGTGACGTCGGTCTTGAAGTAACGGGCGTTGGCCTGGCCCAGTTCGGCGACGGCGGCGGCGCCCTTGTCGTCGTTCACATCGAACAGGGCGACCTTGCCCCCGTTGGCGACAAGATGCTGGGCGACGGCGAGGCCAAGGCCGGAAACACCGCCGGTGACGATGGCGCGGACGGATTGAAGTTGCATGGGCACGGGTCCTGGACGCGGAAAGGCGGGATTTTAGCGTCTTTCCGCAGGGCCCGACCCGCGGGTCCGGGCTACGCCATGCCCGCCGCCGGATACCGCTCGCGCAGTTCCTCCGGTGTCATGCCGGCCGCGAACAGGAAGCCCTGGCCCACGTGCACGCCCAGCTGCAGCAGGAAATCGCGGTGCTGCTCCGTCTCCACGCCCTCGGCGACGAGCGCCAGCCCGAGGCTCCGGGCGATTCCGGTGACCGCCTGGCAGATCGCCACGTCCGACTGGTTGTCCGGCACGCCCTGCACGAACAACTGACTGAGCTTGAGTCCGTGGATCGGCAGCCGGCGCAGGTAGTTGAGCGCGCTGTAGCCCTCGCCGAAATCGTCGATGGTGAGGATCACGCCCAGCTGGCGCAGCGCGGCGAAGGTGCGCAGCGTGTCGGGCGCGTCCTCGATCAGCACGCGCTCGGTGAATTCCAGTTCCAGCGCATGCCCGGGCAGGCCGTACTCGGCGAGCACCGCGGCGACGGTGCTGGCGAGGTCTTCGCCGAGGAACTGCCGGTACGACACGTTCACCGCCACGCGCGGGATCTTCAGCCCCGCGTCCTGCCATTCGCGCATCTGGCGGCAGGCTTCGTTGAGCACCCAGTCGCCGATGCCGACGATGTCGCCGGTGGTTTCGGCATGGTCGATGAACTTGTCCGGGCGGATCTCGCCCAGCGAATGATTGCGCCAGCGGATCAGCGCTTCGGCCGCCACGACATCGCCGTTGCGCATGTCGATCTGCGGCTGGTAGACCAGATGGAACTCCTCGTTGTTCACCGCGCGGCGAAGGTGCGTTTCCAGCTGCAGGCGATGCAACTGCTGTTCGGCCAGTTCCGGCGTGAAGGTCTGCCAGCCGTTGCGGCCGCGCCGCTTGCTGTCGTACATCGCCACGTCCGCGCTCTGGATCAGCTGCTGCGAACGCACGCCGTCCAGCGGCGCCTGCGCGATGCCGATGCTCGCGGTGATGCTGAATTCCTCGCCGTCCAGGCGGAAGCTGTCGCCGAAGATCTCCAGGATCGCGTCCGCCAGGCGTTCCGGGCGCGAAGGATCGCTGCCCGTATCGCACAGGATCAGGAACTCGTCGCCGCCGAAGCGGGCGATGAGCCCTTCGTTGCCGATGGCGCGCTGGATGCGGCGCGCGGCCGAGGCGAGCAGGCGGTCGCCCGCCGCGTGGCCGAGCACGTCGTTGACCACCTTGAAGCGGTCCAGGTCGACGTACAGCACGGCCAGTTGCGAGCGCAGCGGGTCGTCCAGGCGGCTTTCCAGTTCGGCCAGCACCGCATCGCGATTGAGCAGCCCGGTGAGCGGATCGCTGCGCGCCTGCACGCGCAGGGTTTCCTCGTCGTGCTTGCGTTCGGTGATGTCCTGCAGCGTGCCGGTCAGGCGCGAGTTGATCGGGTCGCCGGCTTCGGCCTCGCCGATCACGCGCACCCAGAACGAACGCCCGTCGGCGCGATGGCCCTGGACTTCCAGGTCGAGATTGCGGCCGAACGAGAGCGCCTGCCCGAGCGATGCGCGCAGGCGCTCGCGATCGTCGCCGCGCAGGCAGGCCAGCATGCCTTCGATGGTGTCCGGTGCCGGACGGTGGCCGAGGATGCGCTGCGCTTCATCGGTGAGGTAAAGCCGGTCCGGCGTGACGTCCCATTCCCAGCCGCCGATATGCGCCATGCTCTGCGCCCGGTCGAACAGAGTGCTGTCGCGCTTGAGCCGGGTGACGTCGGAAAACAGCGACAGCACCTGCTGGGGTTTGTCGCCGCCGGCGGGAAACTGGGGCACGCAGGTCACCGTCAGCCACATCAGCTGCTGGCGCAGGCGGTGGTACAGGCCCACCACGGTGCTTTCGATGATGCGGCCGCTCTGCAGTGCACGCGCGGACGGATAGCGTTCGGGCGGCAGCTCGCGGCCGTGCTCGTCGACGACCAGCCATTGCTCGCCGCGCAGCGCGTCGTTCACCAGTTCGTCCTGGCCGACGCCGAGGATCTTCATCGCCGCGACATTGGCGTAGGTGATCTGCAGTTCCGCGTCCTGCACGACAATGCCGCGGTCCATCGCTTCCATCAGTTCGCGATAGCGAAGCTCGGCGGTGTGGCGGCTGCTCAGGTCTCGCGCGACGGCGACCATCGCCTTGCGGCCGTCGAAGGTGAGCCCGGCGGTGTGCACTTCGACCGGAAAGCGCGTGCCGTCGCCACGCATGTTGGTGACTTCGACCACGTAGGTATCGCCGCGGTTGAGCGTCTCCCACACCGGGACCATGTGGTCCTGCGGCAGGTCGGGATTGAGCGTTTCGATGGGCTGGCCGACGATTTCCTCGCGCGGCCGGCGGTAGGCGTTCATGCCGGCCTTGTTGAGGTCGAGCACGGTACCGTCCCACGCGATGATGCTCACCGGATCGGGCACGGCGTCGAAGAGCGAGCGATAGCGCTCGCGTTCGGCTTCGCAGTCGGCCAGCGATTGCGACAGGGCGTTGTGCGCCTGCTGCAGCAGTCCGCGCGTCGCGGCGGGAATGGCGAGGTCGTGCGCCGCGTGCTGCAACGCCGCCAGCGTGGTTTTCGCGTCCCCCGGTGAGGGTGGGGCGATTTCCTGCGCGGGCGTGCGTCGCTTCATGTGGGCGGCCGGTCAGGTGTTGGCGAGTGCCTTGCCGACCTTGCTGCCGGTCTCGCGCCCCAGTTTCGAGGCGAGCCAGCGGCCAGTGTCGGCGAGTTTCCCAAGGTCGATGCCGGTCTCGATGCCCAGGCCCTGCAGCATGTACACGACGTCCTCGGTGGCGACGTTGCCGCTGGCGCCCTTCGCGTACGGGCAGCCGCCGGTGCCGGAGACGGCCGAATCGACCACGGCGACACCTTCTTCCAGGCAGGCCAGCACGTTCGCCAGCGCCTGGCCGTACGTGTCGTGGAAATGCACCGCGAGCGCGTTGATCGGTACTTCCGACGCCACGGCCAACAGCATCGCGCGCGCCTTGCCCGGCGTGCCCACGCCTATGGTGTCGCCGAGCGAGACCTCATAGCAGCCCATCTCGTGCAGCGCGCGCGCGACGCGCACGACATCGGTGAGGGGCACTTCGCCCTGGTACGGGCAGCCGAGCACGGTGGACACGTAACCGCGCACGGCGACGCCGTCGGCGCGAGCGCGGTCCATCACCGGCGCGAAACGCTCCAGCGACTCGTCGATGGACGCATTGATGTTCTTCTTGTTGAACGCTTCGGACGCCGCGGTGAACACCGCGATCTCGTCCACGCCTGCCGCGCGGGCGCGTTCGTAACCCTGTTCGTTCGGCACCAGCACCGGATAGCGCACGCCAGCCTTGCGATGGATGCCGGTGAACACCTCCGCAGCGTCGGCCAGCTGCGGCACCCATTTGGGGCTGACGAAGCTGGTGGCCTCGATGCTGCGAAGGCCGGTGCCGGACAGCCGGTCGATCAGCTCGATCTTGTCGGCGGTGGCGATCGTGGCTTTCTCGTTCTGCAACCCGTCGCGCGGGCCGACTTCGACGATGCGGACGGAGGACTTCATGGCGGCCGGCCTCATTCGTCCTGCGCCAGCGCGACGAGCACGGCGTCGGCCTCGACGAAGTCGCCGGCGGCCGCGCGCACCTGCGCGACGATGCCCGCGCGCGGCGCCTTCAGGCTCAGCTCCATCTTCATCGCTTCGATCACCATCAGCTCCTGTCCGGCGTCCACGCTGTCGCCTTCGGCGGCCTTCACCAGCACCACGCGGCCGGGCATCGGCGCGAGCACGTTATGGCCGGCGTTGCCGCCGCCGCTGCGCTCGTGACGATACATCGGCACCCCCAGCAGGCGCAGGCGGCGTTCGCCGTCGTGCACCACCAGTCGCTGGCGATCGTCGGCCAGCGTATCCAGTTCGAACGTAAAGCGGCGTCCATGTCCGCCAATGCGCAGGCTCAGCGTGCCGTCGGCCTCGATACGGGCGCCGTCGACCGTGTAGGACTGGCCCCCGGCGTCGATCCGGTACTCCCCGGCCGCACCCTGCGCGTGAAGCTCGACGCGGCTCTCGCCCTGCAGGAACGCCAGGCTGCGATGGCCGCCGTGGCCCAGCCGCCAGCCATCGGCGATGGCCCACGGCGAGGTCGGGTCGCTGGAGCGGGCCGCGCGCCGGCGCGTTTCCTGCTCCTGCGACAGCAGCAGCGCCGTGGCGGCGGCGAGCAGGCGTTCGGTGTCGTCTTCCTGCGCGGACGTGAGGAATTCGTCGAGATGACGATCGAGATAGCCGGTATCGATCGTGCCCTCGACCACCGCCGGATGCCGCGCAAGGCGTTCGAGGAATTCGATGTTCGACTTCGGCCCGGCGATGTCGCACGCCGCCAGCGCAGCGCGCAGCCGCGCCAGTGCGGCCGGGCGGTCGGCGGCGTGGACGATGAGCTTGGCGATCATCGGGTCGTAGAAGATCGTGACGGTATCGCCTTCGACCACGCCCGAGTCGATGCGCACGCCGTCGCTGTCTCGCGGAAGGCGCAGGCGTTCGAGCTTGCCCGAACCGGGGAGGAAGCCGGCGTCGGGATCTTCCGCGTACAGGCGCACTTCGATGGCGTGGCCGTTTTGCGCGATGGCGTCCTGTTCCAGCGGCAGCGCTTCCCCGGCGGCGACGCGCAGCTGCCACTCGACCAGATCGAGCCCGGTCACCATCTCGGTGACGGGATGCTCCACCTGCAATCGCGTGTTGATCTCCATGAAGTAGAAGCCGCCGTCCTGGCCGACGATGAACTCCACGGTGCCGGCGTTGACGTAGTCGATCGAACGCGCGGCGAGCACCGCGGCCTCGCCCATCGCGCGGCGCAGCTGCGGCGTGAGGAAGGGCGAGGGGGATTCCTCCAGCACCTTCTGGTAGCGCCGCTGCGCAGAGCATTCGCGTTCGTTGAGGTGGATCGCGTGGCCGTGCGTGTCGGCGAAGACCTGGATCTCGATGTGACGCGGCTTCTCGACGTAGCGTTCCAGCAGCACGCGATCGCGACCGAAGGCGTTGGCCGCTTCGCGCTGGCAGCTTTGCAGGTTCGCCGCGAACTCCGCGCTTTCGCGCACGATGCGCATGCCCTTGCCGCCGCCGCCGTGGGCGGCCTTGATCATCAGCGGATAGCCGATGGCGTCGGCTTCGCGTTGGAGGCGATCGGGCGCCTGGTCTTCGCCGGTGTAACCGGGGACGACCGGCACGCCCGCGGCCTGCATCAGCTCCTTCGCGCCGGCCTTGCTGCCCATCTTGCGCATCGAGGCGGCCTTCGGGCCGATGAAGGCAATGCCCGCGGCTTCGACGGCGTCGGCGAAGTCGGCGTTCTCGCTGAGGAAACCGTAGCCCGGATGCACCGCCTGGGCGCCGGACTTCAATGCGACTTCGATGATCGCCTCGCCCCGCAGGTAACTGTCCTGCGGGCGCGGGCCGCCGATCGGCCACGCCTCGTCGGCCTGGCGCACGTGCTGCGCATCGGCGTCGGCTTCGGAATACACCGCGACCGTGCGGATGCCCAGGCGCCGGCAGGTGCGGATGACGCGGCAGGCGATCTCGCCACGGTTGGCGATCAGGACTTTGTCGAACAGGCGGTGCTGGGGCATGAGGTCACTCGGGACGGTGGCACACGGCTTCGATGTTGTTGCCATCGAAGTCGATCACGAAGGCGCCGTAGTAGTTCGGGTGGTAGTGCGGGCGCAGGCCGGGCGCGCCGTTGTCGCGCGCACCGTGCTGCAGGGCGATGGCATGGAATTCGTCGACCGCCGCGCGCGAGGCGGCGACGAACGCGATGTGCACGCCGGTGCTGGGCGCGGGGCCGGTGCCGATCCAGAAGTCGGGCTTTTTATCCGCTCCGAAGCCGCAGCCTTCGTAGCCGCCGGTCTGTTCCTTGGTTACGTCCATGACGACGCCGTAGTCGAGCACGCCGAGGATGCGCTCGTAGAAGGCGCGCGAATGGGCGTAGTCGGAAACGGTGATTCCGGTGTGGTCGAGCATGTCGGTTTCTCCAGGCGGCTTACTGGCACCAGCGCGGCTTGCGTTTGTCCAGGAACGCGCCCAGTCCTTCCTGCCCTTCGTCGGAGACGCGCAGGCGGGCGATGAGGGCGGCGTTGTCGTGGTCCAGGCGGTCGCGGTCGCGTTCGAACGCGACGCGCCGCACCAGCGACTTGGCTTGCGAACTGGCGTGCGGGCCCGCCTTGAGCAGCAGGTCGACCTGCCGCTGGACGGCTTCGTCGAGCGCGTCGCCGGCGACAACCTGGTGCAGCAGCCCGATGTCCAGTGCGGTGGCGGCGTCGAACGTCTCCGCCGTGGCGAACCAGCGTCGTGCCTGGCGCGGGCCGATGGCGTCGAGCACGTAGGGTGAGATCACGGCAGGCAGCAGGCCGAGCTTGCTCTCGGTCAGGCCGAATTTCGCGTCGGAGGCGGCGATGGCGATGTCGCAACAGGCCACCAGCCCCACGCCGCCGCCGAAGGCCGCGCCCTGGACGCGGGCGATGGTCGGGCGGGGTAGTTCGTCCAGGGTCCGCATCAGGCGGGCGAGGGCGAGGGAATCGGTGCGGTTGGCCTCCTCGCTGGCGGCGGCCATGCCGCGCATCCAGTTGAGGTCCGCGCCGGCCGAGAACGAGGGGCCTTCGCCTTCCAGCACCACCACGCGGACACTGTCGTCGGCGGCCACCGCCTCCAGGGCCCCGGTCAGGGCCGCGATCAGCATGGCGTCAAAGGCGTTGTGCAGCTCCGGACGATTCAGGCGCAGCCGGGCAATGGGCCCTTCGCGCAGGTTCAACAGCGGATTGGTCATCGGCCGGAATGCTTGTTGGAGTCTGGCGAATGATAGCCGGTGGCTTGCGGCGGCCATGCTGCAGGCGCGTACGAAGGCGGCCGGGTGCTACAATTGAGAACGATTCCCATCTTGCCGCCTCGGCGTCCCGCGCGCCGGATCGGCCCACAGGTGAACCTTGAAGCTGTCCGAACTGCCGCGCCGCACCGCCGCCACCGTCGACACCGTCGAAGACCAGGCGCCCAACGACGCCATCGCGCGCCGCCTGCGTGAACTGGGCTTCGTGCGCGGCGAGCGTGTGGAAGTGATGGCGACCGGCCCGGTCGCGAAGGAACCGCTGCTGGTGCAGGTCGGCTTCACCCGTTTCGCATTGCGTCGCAGCGAGGCCGCGCGGGTACGCGTGTCGCTCGATGAAGCGCTGGCCGCCGCCGGAGTGATCGCATGAGCGCCGCCGAACCCACCGTCCCCGGCCTGGGCGTGCAGAGCGCCACCGCCCAGAGCGTGCGCGTCGCGCTGATCGGCAACCCCAATTGCGGCAAGACGGCGCTGTTCAACCAGCTCACCGGCAGCCGGCAGAAGGTCGCCAATTACGCCGGCGTTACCGTCGAGCGCAAGGAAGGCCGCTTCCATGCGCCCTCGGGCCGCAGCTATGCCGTGCTCGACCTGCCCGGCGCGTACAGCCTGCACGCGGCGAGCCTGGACGAAGCGGTCGCGCGCGACGTCTGCCGCGGCTTCTACCCAGGCGAACCCGCGCCGGACGTGCTGGTGTGCGTGGTCGATGCGACCAACCTGCGCCTGCATCTTCGTTTCGCGCTGGAAGTGCGCGAACTCGGCCGCCCGATGGTGCTGGCGGTCAACATGATGGACGCTGCCAAGCGTCGCGGCATCGAAGTCGACCTGGCCGCGCTGGAACGCGAGCTCGGTGTGCCGGTCGTTCCGACGATCGCCGTTCGCAATGGCGGGGCGCGCGAACTGGTCGCAATGCTCGACCGCGTCGCCGGCAAGCTGCACGAGCCCAGCACGCACCTGCCGGCCGACCTCGTGCACGACCCCGACGCACTGCATGCCGAAACGCGCCGCCTGCTGTCGCTCGCCGTGACGATGCCGCGCCGCACCGCCGAGGTGGACGACGCGCTCGATCGCTGGCTGCTGCACCCCGTGCTCGGCCTGGTGTCGCTGGCGGTGGTGATGTTCCTGATCTTCCAGGCGGTGTACGCCTGGGCGACGCCGCTGATGGACCTGATCGAAGCCGGCACCGGGCTGCTCGGCGAGACGCTCGGCAACGCGATGCCCGACGGCCCGCTGCGCAGCCTGCTGGTGGACGGCATCATCGCCGGCCTCGGCAGCGTGATCGTGTTCCTGCCGCAGATCCTGATCCTCTTCGCCTTCATCCTCGCGCTGGAGGAATCGGGCTACCTGCCGCGCGCGGCGTTCCTGCTCGACCGGTTGATGTCGCAGGCGGGCCTGTCGGGACGTTCGTTCATTCCGCTGCTGTCGAGCTTCGCCTGCGCGGTGCCAGGCATCATGGCGACACGCTCGATCCAGGATCCGCGCGACCGCCTTGCGACCATCCTCGTCGCGCCCCTGATGACGTGTTCGGCGCGACTGCCGGTGTACGCCCTGCTGATCGGCGCCTTCATTCCGCAGCGACAGGTCGCCGGCGGCGTGCTCAACCTGCAGGGGCTGGTGCTGTTCGCGCTGTATGCGGCCGGTATCGCCAGCGCGCTCGCCGTGGCCTGGATCATGAAGAAGTGGCGCCGCGACAAGAGCGAGCACGCGCTGCTGCTCGAGCTGCCGTCGTACCGCATCCCGCACCCGCGCGACCTGCTGATCGGCCTGTGGGAGCGCGCGTGGATCTTCCTGCGGCGCGTCGGCGGCATCATCCTGGCGCTGACGATCCTGCTGTGGTTCCTGTTGTCTTTCCCGGCCGCGCCGGCGGGCGCGACGGGGCCGGCCATCGACTACAGCTTCGCCGGCCGCATCGGCCACGCGCTGACGGCGGTGTTCGCGCCCATCGGCTTCAACTGGCAGATCTGCATCGCGCTGATCCCGGGCCTGGCCGCGCGCGAAGTGGCGGTGTCCTCGCTGGCGACGGTGTACGCGCTGTCGGCCGCCAACGACGAAGCCGCGGCGCAGGCGCTGTCGCCGATCATCAGCGGCTCGTGGTCGCTGGCCACCGCACTGTCGCTGCTGGTGTGGTTCATCTACGCGCCGCAGTGCATCTCGACGCTGGCGACGATCAAGCGCGAGACGAACTCCTGGAAGCAGGTGGCGATCGCCACCGGCTATCTGTTTGGACTGGCGTATCTGGCCTCGTTCGCGACGTACCACATCGCCGTGGCGCTGGGCGCGGGCTGACGATGGACGCCGGGCTGCTCGCGCAGTACGCGATCATCGCCGTGGCCGTGGTGGTCAGCGCGTGGTTCGTCGCGAAGAAACAGTTTCCCAACGCAGTACGCCGGTTGCGGGTCGCAATCGCCGTCCCGCTCGTGCGCGAAGGCCGCGCCGCGTGGATGCAGAAGCTGGGGCGGCAGATCGCGCCGCCGTCCGCCTTGAACGACGGCGCCTGTGGCGGCTGCAACAACTGCGGGCCGTCGACGCCGAAGCGGCATTGATCGCCTGCGGATAGTCCGCGAGGCGCATCCTCCCCCGCATTCGCAGGGGAGGCTGTTGCGTCAGTGCTTCCGCCGCGCCCGATAGCCGCGCACTTCCACGGCCTCGACCTCGAGCGTGAACGAACGCTCCTCGCCGTTGAACAGCGCGCCCACGCCCATCACCTGGCGATCGATTTCCTCGCCATCGGCGTTGCGGATGGTGAGCACCACCGAATACTCCAGCGCGTTGTCGCCCGGCGGCGGCTTGATGGTGCCCTCCACGCGCAGCGGCACCGACCGCAGTTGCGCGGACTGTGCGGCGTCCGGATCGAAACGCAGGTGGTGCCGGCACGAAGGACAGACGTTGGCGCTTTCCAGGATCGTCGTCTTGCAGTGCGGGCACGTCCGCGTCGCGCCGGGCGTACCGGGGCGAGCGAGGCTCATGACGTGGCGGACGCCTCGGCCTTGGCCTCGCCCTTGTCGGCCTTCTCGTGCTTGCCGACGGGCTTGGCATCGCGATCGTCGAAGCCGAACTCGACCTGGCCGCGCATGCGCGAACCCGGGGCGATGCTGACCACGCCGGCCTTGATGTCGCCGACCACCACGCCGCCTTCGAGCAGTTCGACGCGCTGGGCCGATTCGACGTTGCCTTCGAGTTCGCCGGCGATCACCACCTTGCGCGCGCGCACGCCGCCATTGACCTTCGCGCCGACTTCTACGGTGAGGTCGCCTTCCACGTGCACGTCGCCCTTGAAGCGGCCTGCGATGCGGATATGACCGGCGCCGTTGATCTTGCCTTCGATGGACAGGTCGGCGGCGATCACGGATTCCTTGCCTTCGCGTTCGGCAGTGCGCGGGCTGGACGAAGGCGTCGGGGCCGGCGCCGGTGCGGCGGCGGGCTTGGGCGCGCCGAAGGAGAACTCCTCGCGTGCGGGCTCTTTCGGAAGCGCGGATTCTGTCGAAGTGTTCGGCGCGGGGCCGTTGTCGCGCTTCGCAGTGGTAGAGGGCTGTGGGGAATTGAAGATGGCCATGACGCACTTCCTCGATTTGGCAGGGCGGGGCAATGCACGGGGGTGCAGAGGGTGGGGTGCAACCCACCCGAGGCTACGCCCGTGAATTGACCCTGCGTGTGACTTGCCTCACCCAATCGTTGCGCGCTTCGCGCCGTTCATGCGCCGATCACCTGCCTGAATCCGCTCAGGCGCGCCCGAAGCGCAGTCGCGCCGCATTCCAGAGGGCACGCGCATGGCGCATCGCATCGATCATCCAGAACGATGCTCCCAGGCCCGCGCTGAAATAAGGAAAGGCAATGCCCAACGCGCCGAGCCCGAAGAGTCCCTTGAGGAACGGAACCACGAAGATGAGTCGCCATCCGACGAAACTGAAACGCAGGTTCGCCCGCGCGCCCAATCGCAGCAGTCCGGTCGCGCACGCCAGCAGTCCGAGCCACACCGCGGCGACGTCGTGGCCGAGCTGCAGGTCGACGACCGCCAGGCCCGCCAGCATCGGCACCCAGAGCCACTGGAACAGCGGCCAACGCACGTACGTACCTTCCGGTGCGCACTGCCACCGCACGTAAGCCTTGATCCCGTGCCACGCTTCCCAGAGCGCATAGGCCGCCACCGGGCCGCCGACGAGGAGGAACGCCACCTGCGTGGATTCGGCGAGGCGCTCGTGCGGGGCGATGTCGGTCACGAGCCAGCGGACCGCCAGCGTCACCAGGGCCACGGCCCAGATCAGCGCGACGCACCGTGCCATTGCCACCGCCCGTCGCGGCAGCGAAATGCGCGAGTCGTCGCCGGCTTCGAGCCAGAACTGCGCCTGCCGCAGATCGATGGCGTCGCCCAGGTGATCGAGCCGGCCGTCGTCGAGGTTCCACACGATCCGGCGCATCTGCGCCGCGCGGCCGTAGGGCAGGGCGAACCACAGCGCGCCGTCCCATGAGAAAGGCTTGCGCAACTGCTTCATCGCGCGACGCACGAGCGGGAGGCGTTCGTGGAACGCGGTGCCCGCGGCGACGCGGTTGCCAAGCGCGTACTCGTTGCCGGGCAGCAGCTCGTGCCGCAGCCGCAGCCGCGCGCCGAGGCTCTGCAGGAACCACGGGTCCACGCCGCTGAGCACGTGGTCCAGGTCGAAGAACCGCAGCATCACGTCGAAGTTGTCGGCCGACACCGTCGATCCGCGTTGGTCCAGCGCCTGCAGCAGCCAGCGTCCGATGTGCGGCTTCGTCAGCAACGACCACAGCGCCGGTTGCGACTCCAGCCACTGGCGCAGCGCGATGGGATCGTCCTGCGACAGATGGGCGATGCAGTCGTCCAGGAAGACAGGCAGGTCGAGCGCGTCGTCTTCGACTTTGGCATCGGCCGGCTGCGGCACGGCGTCCTGTTCGATCGGCGTCGAACCCGATCCGGACGAGGCCGTGACCTCGCGCGAAACCTGCGGTGGCGCGACCGCTTCGACAGGCACCGCTTCGCTTGCCGGCGCAAGTGGCACCGTCGCGGCGCCGTCCTCGCCCTCGTCCCGCCACGCCCGGTCGCTCGCGTACTCAAGTGCGGCGCGATACGCGTCATGCAGTCGCTGGAAACCTTCGGGATCCTCGTCGGGTCGCGTCCGCTTCAGCTGTCGGGCGTAGGCGCGCTTGATCTCGCGCTCGTCGGCATCGTCGGTGAGGCCGAGGGCGTCGAGCGCCCACATCAGGCGTTCGCCTCCACCGTGTCGAGCGCTTCATGGAGCTGGCGACGGTGGTCGCTGACCAGCTCGGTGTCCTGCGATTCCAGCACGCCGCGGAAACGTCCGATCCATTCCTGCAGCATCTCGCGTTGTGCGATGTATTCCTCGTAAAGCCGCTCGGCGCGCGCAAGCACCGACAGGTTCTCGTGCTGGTCGCGAGGATGGATCTTCAGGTCCGCGAGGGCGGCCAGGCGCCGACGGATTTCCTCCGAGTCGAGCAGCCCCGGGTTCTGCTGCAGCACCAGTTCGTGCACCTTGCCGGACGAATGCTCCTTCACCTCCACCTGCAACAGGCCGTTGACGTCGTAGGTGAAGCGCGCGGTGACGCCGTTTTCGGCCGCGTTGCGACCGGGTGCCAGCGGGATCTCGATCTCGCCCAGCTTGATGTTGTTGGCCACCATCGGGCTTTCGCCCTGGTAGATGTCGATCAGCAGCTTCTGCTGGGTATCGTGCACCGGGAAGAAACGGTCCTCGCGGCTGATCGGCACGGTGCTGTTGCGCTGGATGACCGGATGGAAGAAGCCCGCGCGCACCTGGCCTTCGCTGTCCTGGCGCGAGACCTGCGTGCCCAGCGTGTAGGGGCACACGTCGGTGAGGATCACCTCCTCCAGGCGCTCGTCGCGCGACTTCAGGCCCGCGGCCACGGCCGCGCCGAGCGCGATCGTCTGATCCGGATTGACGTGACGCAGCGGCAGGCGCCCGAACATGCGCGACACCAGGCGCGCCACCTGCGGCATGCGGCTGGCGCCGCCGACCAGCACGACTTCGTCCAGTTGCGAAGGCTGCAGTCGCGCGTCGCGCATCGCACGTTCCAGCGGGCCCCGCATGCGCTGGACCAGCGGCTCGCACAGTTTCGTGAAGCGGGTTTCCTCGATGGTCCATTCCAGGGGGCGGCCGTCGATCTGCACCTGCGCGGAAGCGTCCGAGCGATGGCTCAGCTCGCGCTTGACCTGTTCCAGGCGCCGGCGCAACTGCGCCAACTCATGTGCTGGCAACTCGCGCGAGCGCAGGCTGTGGTCGGCGCAGAACGCTTCGACGAGCGTGTCGAGGAAATCCTCGCCGCCGAGGAAGTTGTCGCCGGCGCTGGCATGCACTTCGACCACGCCTTCGAACACTTCCAGGATCGACACGTCGAACGTGCCGCCGCCCAGGTCGAACACGAGGAACCGGCCTTCGCCTTCGCGCTCCTGCAGACCGTAGGCGAGGGCGGCCGCGGTGGGCTCGTTGATCAGCCGCTCGACCTTGATGCCCGCCAGCTCACCGGCTGAACGCGTGGCCTTGCGCTGCGCGTCGGAGAAGTACGCCGGCACGCTGATGACCGCCTCGCTCACGCGTTCGCCCAGTTCGGCCTCGGCATCGGCGATCAGCGAGCGCAGCACCATCGCCGAGAGTTCTTCCGGGCGGAAGCTGCGATCGCCCAGGCGCGTCTCGCGCGAGGAGCCCATCCAGCGCTTGAAGTTCGACACCGTTCGCTGCGGATGGCTGACCAGCCGTTCGCGCGCGGCCTGGCCGACGAGCACGCCGGAGTCGTCCAGGCTCACCACCGACGGTGTGAGCACATCCCCCAGCGCATTGCGGAACAACCGGCTGCCGGCGGGCCCGTACGCACCGATCAGCGAATGGGTCGTCCCCAAATCGATTCCCACGATCATGCTGCTGCAACTCCCCAGTTGCTTCACGTTCCAGTGTGTTGTGGGCGTGCGTCCGCTTACATGCGGAACACGCCGAAGCGCGTGCTGCCGTCCCCCGGCGCGCTTTCGATCGGTGCGTTGAAGCTCGCCGACAACGCAAGGCCCAGCACGCGGCGCGTGTCGGCCGGGTCGATGATGCCGTCGTCCCACAGGCGGGCCGTGGCGTAGTACGGATTGCCCTGCGATTCGTACTGGTCGCGGATCGGCGCCTTGAACGCTTCTTCCTCTTCGCTCGACCACGTCTTGCCGGCGGCTTCGATGCCATCGCGCTTCACCGTCGCCAGCACGCTCGCGGCCTGCTCGCCGCCCATCACGCTGATGCGCGCGTTAGGCCACATCCACAGCATGCGGGCGCCGTATGCGCGGCCGCACATCGCGTAGTTGCCGGCGCCGAAACTGCCGCCGATGACGACGGTGAACTTGGGCACGTGCGAACACGCCACGGCCGTCACCATCTTGGCGCCGTCCTTCGCGATGCCTGCGTTCTCGTACTTGCGACCCACCATGAAGCCGGTGATGTTCTGCAGGAACACCAGTGGAATGCCGCGCTGGTTGCACAGCTCGATGAAGTGCGCGCCCTTGAGCGCGCTCTCGGCGAACAGGATGCCGTTGTTGGCGACGATGCCCACCGGATAGCCGTGCACGTGCGCGAAGCCGGTGACCAGCGTCTTGCCGTAACGCGCCTTGAATTCCTGGAAGTCGCTTCCGTCGACCACGCGCGCGATCACTTCGCGGATGTCGAACGGACGGCGCGTGTCCTTCGGGACGATGCCGTACAGCTCGCTGGTCGGAAACGCCGGCTCGCGCGATTCGCGCACCGCGACCGGCAGTGCCTTGCGACGGTTGAACGTGCCCACGATGTCGCGCGCGATCTGCAACGCATGGCGGTCGTCTTCGGCGAAATGGTCCGCCACGCCCGACACGCTGGTGTGCACGTCGGCGCCGCCGAGCGCTTCGGCATCGACGACCTCGCCCGTGGCGGCCTTCACCAGCGGCGGGCCGCCGAGGAAGATGGTTCCCTGTTCCTTGACGATGATCGACTCGTCGCACATCGCCGGCACATACGCACCGCCGGCGGTACACGAACCCATGACGACGGCGACCTGCGGGATGTTCTCCGCGCTCAGCCGCGCCTGGTTGTAGAAGATCCGGCCGAAGTGTTCCTTGTCGGGGAAGACCTCGTCCTGCAGCGGAAGGAACGCGCCGCCGGAGTCGACGAGGTACACGCAGGGCAGGCGGTTCTCGCGCGCGATTTCCTGCGCGCGCAGATGTTTTTTCACCGTCATGGGGAAGTACGTGCCGCCCTTGACCGTCGCGTCGTTGGCGATGATGACGACTTCCTGTTCCATCACGCGGCCGATGCCGCAGACCATGCCGGCCGCGGGCGCGGCGTCGTCGTACATGCCTTCGGCGGCGAGCGGCGCGATTTCAAGGAACGGCGAGCCCGGGTCGAGCAACGCCGCGATGCGGTCGCGGGCGAGCAGCTTGCCGCGTTCGGTGTGCTTGGCGCGTGCCTTCTCGCCGCCACCGCCGGCCGCGCGGGCGAGGCGGGCATCCAGTTCGTCGACCAGCGCGCGGTGGTAGGCGACGTTGTCCTGGAAATCCTGCGAGCGGGGATCGATGGTGGAAGTCAGAGCGGGCATCGATGCTGCGGCGTGCGGAAGATGCGGCATCAGACCATAAAGCGCGGGTTCCGGCCAACCGCGCGCTGCCGCATGCGCTGCATGCGCGCAAGGAAAAGGCCCGCGCGCGGCGGGCCTTTCCAACGACGGGATGCGCGCCTTACTTGCGTTCGGCGGCTTCCTGGTCGGCCTTCTTCGCGGTGTCTTCGGCCTTGTCGGCGACCTTGCTTGCCGCATCGGCGGTTGCCTGCGCGGCGTCGGCAGTGGCGGCGGCCGCACCGGCGGCGGCGTCGTTGGCGACTTCGCGCGACTTGTCGGCGGCGTTGTCCATGGCAACGCTGGCGCGGTCGGCGGCTTCGTTGGTCGCGGCAGCCGCGGCCTCAGCCGATTCCCTCGCCGCGTTGGCGGAGGCATCGGCGGCGTTGTTGGCAGCCGCTGCGGCTTCGGCCGCTTCGCTCTGCGTATCGGCCTGGTGGCAGGCCGACAGCGAAAGCGCGGCGGCGGTCATGGCGATGGCGAGATAGATCTTGGTGTTCATGGGTTTCTCCGTTTGACGGGGTTTGGGCTCCCAGCCGGGGCGCACGATGCCAGCGGGCGTGCGAAGGAAAAGTCATGGTTCCGGAGGCAGGAGCCGAGGACATGAATCCCGGAGAAACCGTTGGCGTTCCGGCGCTGGACGGTCCTGGGCACGGGGCGGGCAAGCGCGCGGCCGTGCATGGCGCAGTAGCGGATCGCGATCGCCACAAATGAAAAAGCCGCCGGAGGACCGGCGGCTTCTTCGAAGAGGTAACACCTTGGGCAATTGCTTGCCCGAAGTGATTACTTCTTGCCTTCTTCCTTGGCAGCGTCAGCAGCCTGCGAGGCAGCGTCAGCGGCCTGCGTGGCGGCGTCAGCAGCCTGGCCAGCGGCGTCGGCAGCGGCGTCGGCAGCAGCCGGAGCAGCAGCGGCGGCGGTGGCGTCGGCCGAGGCGGCAGCAGCGTCAGCGGCCTGGGCAGCGGTGTCGGCAGCGGCCTGAGCGGCGTCGGCAGCAGCGGCGTCGCCGGTAGCAGCAGCGTCGGTGGCGGCAGCAGCGGCTTCGGTCGAAGCAGCGGCGGCGTCAGCAGCGGCTTCGTCAGCCTGCTTCTGGTTGGAGCAGGCGGCCAGAGCGGCAACCATTGCCAGGGCGATCAGCGCCTTGTTGAAGGTCATGATTTTTATCCTCGTCGTTAGTTAGGCAACGCGCAATTGCGCGTCAATAACATGATGACAAGCCGGTGACGCGTGTCAAGCGGCTTGGCCGGTTTTTTTTGAGTAATGCGTTCTTAACGTCTTATAGCAGCTCGATGGCGACAGCGGTAGCCTCGCCACCCCCGATGCACAGCGAAGCCACGCCCTTCTTGACGCCACGTGCACGAAGCGCGTGCAGCAACGTCACCACCAGGCGGGCGCCGCTGGCGCCGATGGGATGCCCCAGGGCAACAGCGCCGCCGTTGACGTTGAGCTTCTCGTGCGAGATGCCCAGGTCCTTCATCGGCGCCATGGCCACACAGGAAAACGCTTCATTGACCTCGAACAGGTCAACGTCCTCGACCGTCCATCCGGCCTTGGCCAGCACGTTTGAAATCGCTTTCACCGGCGCGGTGGTGAACCACTCCGGCGCCTGAGCATGGCCGGCGTGCGCGACGATGCGCGCCAGCGGCTTGAGGCCACGCTTGTTCGCTTCATCGGCGCTCATCAGCACCGTGGCCGCGGCGCCGTCGGAAATCTTCGAGGACGAGGCGGCGGTCAGCACGCCGTCCTTGCCGAACGCCGCGCGCAGCGTCGGGATCTTCGCCAGGTCGATCTTGCCCGGCTCCTCGTCGGTGTCGACCACGACTTCGCCCTTGCGACCCTTGACCGTCACCGGGACGACTTCGTCCTTGAACGCACCACCCGTAACCGCGGCCTGCGCGCGACGTGCGCTTTCGGTCGAGTACGCATCGAGTGCTTCGCGGTCGAAGCCGTACGTCTCGCACGTCTTGTCGCCGAACACGCCCATCGCCTTGCCGTCGTACGGGTTGGTCAGGCCATCCCACGCCATGTGGTCCAGCATTTCCGCGCTGCCGTAACGGATGCCGGTGCGCGAGTTGTTGAGCAGGTGCGGCGCGTTGGTCATCGACTCCATGCCGCCGGCGACGACGACGCTGGCCGAGCCGGCCTTGATCAGATCGTGCGCGAGCATGATCGACTTCATGCCCGAGCCGCAGACCTTGTTGATGGTCGTGCAGCCGGCGGACGTGGGAAGGCCGGCGCCGAGCGCGGCCTGGCGAGCGGGCGCCTGGCCGAGACCGGCCGGCAGCACGCAGCCCATGATGACTTCCTCGACCTGATCGGCCGCGACGCCGGCGTGCTCGAGCGCGCCCTGGATGGCGGCCGTGCCCAGCGCGGGCGTCGGGACGCCGGTGAACTGGCCGAGGAAGGAACCGATGGCGGTGCGCTTGGCACCGACGATGACGACGTCGCTCATGGGGACTCCAACTAAAGACAGCAGGCCGGCGCACGGGGCCGGAACCCCCCGATTATGCGGGGCCATGCTGCGCCGCGGCAAACCTGACTCAGGGGAACTCCAGCAGATAAAGCGCACGACCACGGCCCGGAGTGTTCTGGCGGCGGAACCCAAACGGTTCATAAAGGGCCGGGACGCCGGTCCAGACGAACGCCGCGGCCTGGCGCTCCCCCGGGTCCACCGATTGGGGGTAGGCCTCGACCTCGCGCGCCCCGTTCCGGCGCGCCAGTTCGATCGCCCCGGCGACCAGGGCCCGCGCCACGCCCCGGCCGCGCCATCGGACGGGGACGTAGAGGCAATTGAGCGACCACGTCGCGCCGGACCACTCCCGGACCAGGGCCCTGCTGCGATCGATCCGCGGGAAATCCGCGCGCGGTCCGACGGCGCACCAGCCCACCGGCTCGCCGTCGACAAACGCCAGCACGCCGGAGGCCTCTCCGGCCTCGACCAGCTTGCGGAACGCGGCGCGGTTGGGCTCGCCTTTCGCCGCGTCCCACGTGCGCCCGCTCATCGGCACACGCCACCACATGCACCAGCAGCCGCCACAGGCGCCGCGCGCGCCGAAGAGCGCTTCGATCAGGGGCCAGTCGTCGCAACCCAGGGGGCGGGTGTGGATCGCGTTCATTGCCTTCACCGATGTGCGTGGGCCATGCGGGGCGATGTGGATCCCGTCACCGAATCGTGCCCACCGATTGTGGAGGATCCGCAATGGGTCAATACTCGATTCGCGATCGCTGGGGAGCGATGCGATCTTTCGAGGGAGCGACATGCATTACAGGCAGAAGGGACTGGTGACGGCGATGCGCAGCGTGCTGCTGTGCTCGGGGATGATGGGGCTGGCCGCCTGCGGTGGCGGCGGTGGCGGCGGCAATGTTCGAGAGCAGCCTCCGCTGTATGCGCCGACCACTCCGACGACGCCCACGACGCCGACCACGCCCACCACGCCCGTCGTCAGCACGCCCAATCCGGCTTATAGCCAGCACATCGCGCTGACCAACACCGCCGTCGCGCACTCGGCCGGCATCACCGGTGCCGGCGTCCGCATCGGCATCGTCGACAGTGGCGTGATGCGCAACCACCCGGCGCTTTCACCGCGCGTGGTGGCGAACTTCAACTACGTGGCGTCGCCGCCGAACAACCTGCAGGTCGACGATGTCCTCGGGCACGGCACGGACGTCGCGCAGCTCGCGGCCGGTACGCCGTTCGGCGCGTGGCCGGGTGGCATCGCGCCCGGCGCGCAGCTGGTGTCTGCGCGCATCCTGTCCGACACACCGCCGAAGGACGACGGCAGTGGTCAGGGCAATGAAATCGATGGCGAACTGGGCCTGCGCCAGATCCACCAGCAGCTGATCAGCAGTGGCGTGCGGATCATGAACAACTCGTGGGGTGGCCTGTACTGGACCAACCCGCTCGCGACCAACCCCATCGCCGACGAGTACCGTCCATTCGTCCTCAGCAACAATGGCCTGGTGGTGTTCGCCACCGGCAACGACGGCGCCCCCAACCCCGACAACATGGGCGCGCTGCCCAGCCAGCCCGGCCCGAATGGCACGCTGCCGGCGGCCGACCTGGAACGCGGTTGGCTTGCCGTGACCGCGGTCAATCCGAACAACGTGCAGCAGCTGGACGTCGGTTCCGATGGCGTGGTGTATGCGAATGCCTGCGGCATCGCGTTGCGCTACTGCCTGGCCGCGCCGGGGACGACGGTGTTCACCGGCACCACCGACGGTCCGACGTCGCCCACCTACTGGCGCGGCTCCGGCACTTCGTTCGCCGCGCCGCTGGTGTCGGGTGCGGCGGCGCTGGTGTGGCAGGCGTTCCCGTATTTCAGCAACGACCTGGTGCGGCAGACGTTGCTCGGCACGGCGACCGACCTCGGCACGCCGGGGCCCGACATCACGTTCGGCTACGGCCTGCTCAACGTCGGTCGTGCGATCAACGGCCCCGGCCGTTTCGACTGGGGCGAGACGACGGTCGATGTCGCCGGCACCAGCCGTCCGTGGAGCAACGACATCGCCGGCAGTGGCGGCCTTCGCAAGCGCGGCACCGGTTCGCTCGCGCTTACCGGTGCGAACACCTACTCCGGCCTCACCACGGTGGAGCAGGGCACCCTGGAAGTGCAGCGCGGGATGCCGGGCGGCGCGAACGTCCTCGCTGGCGGACGCCTTCGCCTCAACGCTGGCCTGTCGGGCAACCCGGTGACGGCGAACGTCGGTGCGCTCGACAACTCCGGCACGCTCGAAGTCCTCGGCGGCGGCACCTCGCAGGGTGCGACGTACGCGATGTCCACCTTCCGCAACAACACCGGCGGCGCGATGGAGTTGCAGATCGGTGCGCACCTGAACGTGTCGGGCACGGCGACGCTCGGCGGCGAACTGCGCCTGACCGGCCGCGCGCCGAGCTACGTCATCGCCACGCCGAGCATCAACACGCCCACGCGCGAAACCTTCCTGCAGGCCGGCGCCGTGACGGGCACGTTCGCGACGGTGACATGGTCCCCGTTCGTCACCGGCTCGGTCGCCTACGCCGCCACCGATGTCTCGCTGCTGCTTTCGCGGGCCGACGTCGCGACCACCGCTTCGTCGATGGGCCTGTCCGCGACGTCGCTGTCCAGCGCGCAGCGCATGGAAGGCGCGATGGACCAGCTCGACGCCAGCATCGAGAACGGCGAGGGCGCCAGCGCGGACGTGCTCGCCGGCGCGACCGCGTTCCAGGGAACGCCGACCGCCGCTGCGGCGGAACAGTCGCTGTCGAGCCTGTCCGGCGAACTGCACGCGGGCGACACCGCGTTCGCGATGATGGCCATCGAAGGCAACCGCCGCGCCCTTGAATCGCGCATCGACGCACTGCAGGACGCACCGCTCGGCGGCGCATGGTTCGACGATCTTGATTCCCAGCGTGCGCTCGGGCGTTTCGACATGCAGGCCGATGGCTGGATGGTCGGCCAGGATCGCCGCGTCGGCGCGCTCACCCTCGGCACCGCGCTCGCACAGACCGAAGGCTACGCCCATCACGAACAACGCTTCGACCGCGAACACAACCGCCAGCTCGAAGCGCAGTTCTACGCCAGCTACGACCTCGGGCAGGGCTATCTGCTCGGAAGCCTCGCCGTCGGGCGCATGCAGCGCTGGACGCGTCGCGACGTGCTGCTGGGCGTGGATGCGTTCCGAACCGGTGCCGACTACGCGCAGCGTTACGCGAGCATCGGCATGCAGGCCGGTCTGCCGATGCACGTCGGGGAGGGCCGCATCACGCCGTACATCGGTGTGCAGAACCTGCGGCTGGAACGCGATGGCTTCAGCGAGGCAGGCGCGGTCGGTTTCGGCCTGAGCGCGGATTCTTCGTCGATGCGCGTGAGCCAGGCGCTGCTCGGTGCGCGCTATTGGACGCAGTGGAGCGTGGGGTCCGCGCAGTGGGACCTGCAGGCGCGCGCGGAATGGCAGCGATTGCTGTCGCAGTCCGGCGGCGACATCCAGGCCCGTTTCACCGCGCTGGACGTGTGGTCGCCCATCCTCGGTGGCACGCTTGATCGCGACGTCGGCGTGCTCGGTTTCGGCGTGGGCACCTGGCTGCGCAACAACAGCCGCCTGAGCCTGGACGTCGACGCCCGTCGCGATCAGGGCGACACCTGGACGCAGGCGATGCTCAACTGGTCGACGGCGTTCTGATCGGACGGCCACATCGTGCAAAGGCATGACGTGGTCATGCATGATTCACTGAAGGATGAAGTGCGCGGAACGGCCGGGGGGCCGCGCGCACGAAAACGGGGAAAACATGGAACGTATGGTGCTGCGCGCGCCGCTGGCGCGCGGTGTGATGTTGGGACTTTGCATGGCAGGACTGGTCGGCTGCGGCGGTGGTTCGAATGTCCGCAGTGATCCGCCGCCACCGGCGCCGAGCACGCCCACACCGCCAGTAACGCCACCCGTCGGGCCGTCGCCGTCCGCGGTTGCAGACCCGCGGGCGCACGCCGAGATCATCAACTATTCCATCGCGGGCGCCGATTATCCGGGCGCGGGTGTGACGATCGGTGTGGTGTCGACCGGCGTGGACCCGGCGCATGCGGATGTGAACGTGGGGATCCAGCGATTCAAGTCGCAATTGACTTACGTGGATTCGGCTTCGAACGATATCGGGGTGCCCGACAAGGCTGGCGTGGGCACCGACCTGGCCAGAGTGGCGGCCGGGATGCGCAGCAAGATCACGTGGACCGGCGGTTTGGCGTGGGGCGCCGATATCGTGTCGGCACGCCTTGTGCCGGACGCCGCCAACGGCTCCCTGCTCGATGCGACACAAGCGACGCCGGAACTGTTGTCGTTGATGCACCAGGCGCTGATCGATGCGGATGTCGGCGTCATGCTCAACGCATGGGGAACCAACTTCGGCGATCCGGCAAGGGCCGACGCCTATGCCGCTGTGTACCGGCCCTTCGTCCTGGACCACGAGGGGATGGTGGTCGTTGCAGCGGGCGACCAAGGCCGGTCGCAGCCGACGGATCTGGCCGCATTGCCCAGCCGCAGCGCGAGCGCGGCCGCACTTGAACCGGGCTGGTTGACGGTGGCTGCACTCGACACGCTCGCGCCGACGCGACTTGCCAGCTATTCGAACGCCTGCGGTGATGCCGCAGCCTATTGCCTTGTCGCGCCCGGCGATATCGGTCTGCTCCAGGGGCTCCCTGACGATTCCACCCGCACCGTCCACGGCACGGCCTTCGCCGCCGCCCAGGTCGCGGGGACGATGGCGGCGATCAGCCGCAGGTTCCCCTACATGAGCAGGGAGCAACTGCGGCAGGTCCTGCTCGGCAGTGCGGTCGACCTGGGCGCGCCCGGGGTGGATTCGACCTTCGGATGGGGCCTGCTCAACTACGGTCGCGCCATGCAAGGCCCGTCACGCCTGTTGTGGGGCGACTTCGAGGTCGTCATTCCAGGCGGCAAGCATGAGTACTGGACCGGCGACATAAGCGGTCAGGCGGGCATCATCGTGGGCAGTGGCGGCACGGCCGCCGATACATCGCTGAACTTCACCGGGAACAACACCTTCACAGGCCCGCTTCGGGTCAAGGCCGGACTTACCGTATTGGTGACCGACGGCAGCATGGCTGCACCCATCATCGTCGAGGAGAACGCCTACCTGCGCGCCTGGAACGAGACGTTGCACTCGACGGTACTCAACCGCGGCGTCATGGAGCTCAATGGCGTGGCCAGCGAGAGGCAGACCGTTCTCGAAGGCGACGTGACAAACGAAGGCGTGCTGGTGAACCGCGACAAGGCCAACACGATCCTTCGCGGAAACCTGTTCCTCGAGCCGGCGGGCACCTTCATGGTGAATGCGCTCGGCAGCGATCCGTTGCGCGTGAAGGGCCGCATCGAGATCGACGGCAACCTCCACATCGCCGGACTGGCCGAAGGCTACGTGCCGCGCAGCCGCACCGAGCTCCTGGTCGGCGAGGGCGGCATCACCGGTCGGTTCGCACAGGTCAGCTCGACGCCGTTGATCGATGCGACGCTCAACTACGACGCGACCACCGCCTGGCTCGACGTGACGCGCATCGATGCATCCGCCGTCCAGGGAGTGTCGTATACGCCGACGAGCCTCGGCTCCGCGCAGCGCATCGATCAAGCCTTTTCGCGACTGGACGACCTCGTGCTCGCCGACCCCGGCAATCTCGCGCCGACGTCATTCTCCGAAGCTGCGGGGGCGCTGCAACGCGCAGCGGATGCGGCGGGGGTCGAGCGGTCGCTGGACAGCTTGTCCGGGCAGCTGCATGACGTTGACGCCACCTTCGCGCTGATGGCGCTGGACGGTGGTCGCGAGGCGATCGAAGCCCGCCTCGATGCAGTCGGCAGCGGCCATGTGGTCGGCGCCTGGTCGCATCGTCTGGACGACACGCGCGGCAGGTCGGCCTTCGACGTAAACACCCAAGGCTGGATGCTCGGCTTCGACCAGCAACGTCGCGACGGCGTGACCGTTGGCGCGTCGCTTTCGCAGACCGATGGCAATGCCTGGCATTCGCAGCGGTTCGATCGAGAACGCAACCGCCAGGTCGACGCGCACCTGTATGCGTCCTGGAACCTGGGCGACGGCGGTTATCTGCTGGGCACCGCCGCGTTCGGTCACATGCAGCGCTGGTTGCAGCGTGAAGTGGTGCTGGGCGACGACGCCTACCGCGTGTCGAGCGATTACGCGCACCGTTACGGCGCGCTTTCGCTGCAATCGGGCCGACGCATCCCGCTCGGCGGCAGCGCGATCACGCCGTACATTGGCGTGCAGGCGCTGCAGCTGGCACGCGCTGGGTTCAGCGAACAGGGCGCATCGGGCTTCGGCCTGACTTCGAACGATGCCTCCATGTCGGCCACGCAGGCGCTCGCGGGCGCGCGCTGGAGCCACGATTGGCTCGGAGGCGCCACCCGCTGGGCGCTCAGCGGTCGCATCGAATGGCAGCGGCTGCTGTCGCAGTCGGGCGAAACCATCCAGGCGCGCTTCACCGGGATGGACGCGTGGGCGCCGATCATCGCCGACGGATTGGATCGCGACGTCGGCCTGGTCCGCCTGGGACTGGAAGCGGGAATCGGCCGCCGCAGCACCATGCGCCTGGACCTGGACAGTCGACGTACCGGCGCGGAGCAATGGACCGGCGCCATGGCGACGTGGACAACGGCGTACTGATCGCGCGAGTCGTGCAATGCAAAACGGCCGTCGATTCGACGGCCGTTCTGTTATCGATGACGTTCGTGCGGTTCAGTGCCGCTCTTCGAACAGTTCGCGCCCGATCAGCATCCGGCGGATTTCGTTCGTGCCGGCGCCGATGGCGTAGAGCTTCGCATCGCGCAGGATCCGGCCGGTAGGGAATTCGTTGATGTAGCCGTTGCCGCCCAGCGCCTGAATGCCTTCCAGCGCCACCTGTACGGCCGCTTCCGACGCATGCAGCAGGCACGATGCCGCGTCGACGCGGCTGCGATGGCCCGCATCGAAATCGCGGCCCACCTGGTAGGCGAACGCACGGCTCGACTGCAACGCGGTGTACATGTCGGCGATCTTGCCCTGCATCAGCCCGAACGTGCCGATGGCCGCGTTGAACTGCTTGCGCTCGCGCACATAGGGCAGGGAGATGTCGAGCGCGGCCTGCATCAGGCCGATCGGTCCGCCGGTGAGGACGAGGCGTTCGGTGTTCAGGCCGCTCATCAGCACCTTCACGCCGCGATTCACTTCGCCCAGCACGTTCTCGGCGGGAATTTCGCAGTTGTCGAACACCAGCTCGCAGGTGTTCGAGCCGCGCATGCCGAACTTGTCGAGCTTCTGCGCGGTGGAAAACCCCTTCATGCCCTTCTCGACGATGAAGGCCGTCATGCACTGGCTGCCCGCATCCTTGCCGGCGGTGCGCATGTAGACGATCAGCACATCGGCTTCCGGGCCGTTGGTGATCCACATCTTGTTGCCGTTGGCGATCCACACGCCGTCGCGAAGTTCCGCGCGGCAGCTCATCGAACCGACGACGTCCGAACCCGCGCCCGGTTCGCTCATCGCCAGCGCGCCCTTCCACTCGCCGCTGCACAGCTTCGGCAGGTACCTGGTGCGCTGCGCCTGCGTGCCGTTCGCGTAGAGGTTGCTCACGCACAGGTTCGAATGCGCGCCGTAGCTCAAACCGACCGAACCGGACGCGCGCGAGATTTCCTCCATCGCGACCAGGTGCGCGAGGTAGCCCATTTCGCTGCCGCCGTACTCGCCCGGCACGGTCAGGCCGAGCAGGCCCATTTCGCCGAGCTTCGGCCACAGGTCCTGCGGGAACCAGTTCTCTTCGTCGATCTGCGCCGCGCGCGGTGCGATCTCGACCTCGGCGAAACGGCGAACGGCGTCGCGCAGGGCATCGATTTCGTCACCGAGGGGGAAAGGGCGCATGGGAATCCTTGAGTTCGAAGGGGCGGCGCGGTCGTGGACCGCGCGAGATACGCCAATTCTAGGGGTGCGCGGTGAAACGGTCGTCGTGCGGTGCAATAAAAGCGCCGCGCGAAGGCGGAAAGCGAGTCCGCGCCGCCACCGTACGCAACAGTGCGGGGCGCGCCCTGCACGTGCCTGCCCGGAAACGCCCAAAAAGAAAACGCCCGGCAATGCCGGGCGTTCTCGTCACATCGAAGCGATTCGCGGTGCCGGATCAATGCCCGCCGCGAATGCGACCCTGGAAACGCGGAGCCGAACGGCCCAGAGGCAGCTTCAGCTTGCCGATCGCGTTGATGCGCTCTTCGGCCAGGCGGTCGGCGGCGCGGTAGGTCGGGATCGCATCACGCTCGGCGATCTCGAAGATGCGCGCGAGGTTGTGATAGATCGTGCGCATCATGCGCATGGCGCGCTCGCGGTTGTAGCCGTCCAGCTCCAGCGCCACGTTCATCACGCCGCCCGCGTTCACCGCGTAGTCCGGCGCGTACAGGATGCCGCGCTTGGCCACTTCGTCGCCGATGGCGTTGTTGGCCAGCTGGTTGTTGGCCGCGCCGCAGATCACCTTCGACTTCAGGCGGGGCAGGGTGTTCTCGTTGACGGTGCCGCCCAGCGCGCACGGCGAGTACACGTCGGCCGGAACGTCGTAGATCTCGTCCAGGCCCACGGCTTCGACGCCGTATTCGGACACGGCCTTGTCGACCAGGCCCTTGTTGATGTCGGTCGCGAAGATCTTCGCGCCGCGCTCCTTGAGCAGCTTCACGAACTCCATACCCACGTGGCCCAGGCCCTGCACGGCGTAGGAGTACTTGCCCACTTCCTCGTCGCCGAAACGCTTGTTGAGCGTGGCCATCAGGCCCTGCAGCGTGCCGTAGGCGGTGAACGGCGACGGGTCGCCCGAACCGCCGTGGACCTGGTGCACGCCGGTGACGTACTCGGTCTCGCGGTACACGTATTCCATGTCGTTGACGTCGATGCCGACGTCTTCGGCCGTGATGTAACGGCCACCGAGGGCTTCGACGAACTGGCCGAACGCGCGGAACAGCGCCTCGGACTTGTCGGTGGACGGATCGCCGATGATCACCGCCTTGCCACCGCCGATGTTCAGGCCGGCGACCGCGTTCTTGTAGGTCATGCCGCGCGAGAGGCGGAGCACGTCGTTGAGCGCGTCCTGCTCGGTCTTGTACGGCCACATGCGCGTACCGCCGAGGGCCGGACCGAGCACGGTGTTGTGGATCGCGATGATGGCCTTCAGGCCCGCGTCCTTGTTGTGGCAAAACACGACCTGCTCGTGGCCGAAGGTGTCCAGCGTTTCGAAAATCATCGGGTGCTCCGCTGTTGGCGCGAGGTGTTGCGCATCGCGCTTTACGCCAACTGTGATGGGTAAGTCGTTGAATCGAATTGGATTCGCCTCTGCGACTTTGGTCGAAGACCCCGCCGCAGGCGCGACAGTCTAATGCAATCGGCGGACAGGGACAGGCATGCCGACCAACGGCTGCAGGCGCGGTGCCCGTTCAGTTACTTCCGTTCAGAAGCGGCGGTACGGCGCCTGCCGCAGCCACAGGGTTGCCAGCCACTTCACGCCGCGCTCCACCGGCAGGCCCGCGTGCAGCGAATCCGGGTCGGGTGCGCCGTTCGCATGCAGATTCTCGAAGACCACCGCGCGACCCGGCCGCGGCGCGACACGCAGTCCCGCAACGGGGAATTCGGTGTGTCCGCCGGCCTCGACCTCGTTGAGGTACGCGCAGATCGTGCGCAGGCGATTGCCCGCCTCCGGGCGGTCGTGTTCGATCGAGCTGGGCGGGCGGTAATCGCGATGCGGGCGGTATTCCTGGCCCGGTTCGTAGCGCAGCACGACGAGGTGTTCGGCGTGGTCGAGCGGCACGCCCGCCGCGGTCGCCATACGCAGCTGTACGCAACGCAGCGCGAGGTCTTCCAGGATCGCATCGAATGCCGCATCGCTGCTGGTGCGGATCTCCTGTTCCAGCGGCAACCCCGTCTCCGGATCGACCGTACGCGAGCGTTGCAAGTGCACTTCGGCATTGGCGATGAGCAGGCGGCATTCCTCGGCGCTGAGCAGGCCGTCCACCGTCATCACGCGCGGACGCGTGGATTGCAGGTGCAGGTCCATCGGTTGCAGCACGTCTTCCATCGACAGCACGCCGGGCGCGGACGGATTCGGCGCGTATTCGGGCACGACGATGTCGGGCAATGGCTTGATGCCGCGCGCGCGCAACTGCACGCGCAGCTCGTGAGCGGCCGCCGGTTGCGGCTTGTCGCCTTCGCCGCGTGCGAGGCGTTCGGCGAACAGCCGCGCCGAGATCACGTCGCCCAGGCTCGTCGCGCGTTCCAGCAATTGCAGGCAATGCAGCTGGTCGGACGGATGCGCCTTGCGGCCGAAGTGCACCGCCGCCGCGCGCAACGCCGGTGGATAGTCGGCGCGCACCGCACGCAGCACGCGTTCGTTGATGCGGCCATCGCGCGGCAGCAGGCGCCCGCCCAGCGACATCAATGCGAGGAAGTAACCGGCGATCGGGCTTCCCGCCGATTCGGCGCGCAGGAACCATTCGGCCGCGCGCATCGGGTCGGCGTCGCAGCCGACGCCGTACATCAACATGCGGGCGTGTTCGATCTGCGCGTTCGCCAGTCCCGCTTCCGCCGCGCGGCGGTGCAGGGTGAACGCTTCGTCCAGTTCGTGCCGCACCACCAGTGCCGATGCCAGCTGGTACAGCGCCACGGGCGACCCGTCGTGGGCACGGCGGCGAAGTTCGATCAGGACGGCGTCTTCTTTCATGGCGACTCGCGGCATGGGAGGGCGAGTGTAGCCAGAATCCAGGCTTCCTTTGCCGAAGATGGCGGCATGGAGCAGGACGGCCTGCACGGTCGGGGGCGAGGGGCGCGTGCGTGTCCTGTTCGTGGGGTCCTGCATGCCGTCGCTCCGTCCGGGGTCGCCCCGGGGCGCCGGTGCCGCACGGTTGCGGTGGCGAGTGGGGTAAGGACTCAGACGTATCGAGCGGGACGGGGCGGCCGTGGGTCCTGAGCCTCGCCAATCGCCCCAGCTCGCTTTGTAGCCCGGGTAAGCGCAGCGCACCCGGGAGCCAGCCACACCCCGGGTGCGCTGCGCTTTACCCGGGCTACGAAGAGCATGACCTCCACCCGATCATGCGCCGCACAACAGGCCGCTAATGCGCCTCGGGCTACAATACGGATTCGACCGTTTCCGTATTTCGAGCGTCCATGAGCACCCCCGCAAGCAACCTGCCCGAAGCCGCCACCGAGACCAGCCCGCTGCGGTTCGTCACCGCCGCCAGCCTGTTCGACGGGCACGACGCCGCCATCAACATCATGCGGCGCCTGATCCAGGGCCAGGGCGCGGAAGTCATCCACCTCGGCCACAACCGCTCGGTCGAGGACGTCGTCCGCGCCGCGCTGCAGGAGGACGCCGACGGCATTGCCCTGTCGTCCTACCAGGGCGGCCACGTCGAGTACTTCAAGTACATGGTCGACATGCTGAAGGAGCGCAGCGCCGGCCACATCCGCGTCTTCGGCGGCGGCGGCGGCACCATCACGCCGGAAGAGATCCGCGAACTCCAGTCCTACGGCGTCGAACGCATCTACCACCCCAACGACGGCATGCACATGGGCCTCGTTGCGATGATCGAAGACGTCATCCGCCGCGCCTCCGATGCGCGCAAGGGCACGCAGCACCCCGACAAGCCCGCCGCCATCGATGACGAAATCAGCATCGGCCGCACCCTCAGCGCCATCGAGGAAGGCGTGTTCGACGACGCCCAGCTCGCCCACCTGCGCAAGCAGTGGACGCTGGCCGGCGGCAAGACGCCCGTCGTCGGCATCACCGGCACCGGCGGCGCCGGCAAGTCGTCGGTCACCGACGAACTGCTCAACCGGTTCCTCGCCAGCTTCCCGGAGATGCGCATCGCCGTGATCTCCGTCGACCCCACGCGCCGCCGCACCGGTGGCGCGCTGCTGGGCGACCGCATCCGCATGAACTCGCTGCGCAGCAAGCGCGTGTACATGCGTTCGATGGCCACGCGCCGCCAGCACGCCGCCACCAACACCGTGCTGAAGGACTGCATCGGGTTCCTCAAGGGCCTGGGCTACGACCTGGTCATCGTCGAAACCGCCGGCATCGGCCAGAGCGATTCGGAAATCGTCGACCTCGTCGATTTCCCGATGTATGTGATGACCAGCGACTTCGGCGCGCCGAGCCAGCTGGAGAAGATCGACATGCTCGACTTCGCCGAACTCGTCGTGCTGAACAAGTTCGACAAGCGCGGCGCCGAAGACGCCCTGCGCGACGTGCGCAAGCAGTGGAAGCGCAACCGTGTCGCCTTCCAGACGAAGGATGAAGACGTCCCGGTCTACCCGACGATTGCCTCGCAGTTCAACGACCCCGGCATCAGCTGGATGTTCGCCAACCTGTGCCGCCTGCTGCGCGAGAAGCTCTCGCTGCCGGGCGAGAAGTGGACGCCGGAAATCGACACCTCGCTGAAGGAACCGCGCGCCACCGTGCTGATTCCCGGCGCCCGCGTGCGTTACCTCGCCGAAATCGCCGAGCAGGGCCGCGGCATCAACGCGAAGATCGAAACGCAGGCCGAAACCGCCGACCGCGCGCAGAGCTACTGGCAGTCGCTGCATGACCTGGGTGACGAAGCGCTGCCGGCCGCACTCGACCTCTACAACGGCGACGCCCTCGTAGGGCGGGTCTCGACCCGCCAGTCCGACGGCGATGGCGCAACCGAAGGCGGGTCGCGACCCGCCCTACAGGTCGACCGCACGCTGTTGACCCTGCGCCAGCGCTACAACGACGCCGTCCAGTCGCTCACGTCCGAAGCGCTGAAGTTGCTGCGCGACTGGCCCGCGCGCCTGAAGTCCATCACCGACGAAGTCAACGAATACCAGGTCCGCGACAAGACCATCCGCGTCGAGAATTACCGCGAGTCGCTGAGCCACCAGAAGATCCCGAAGATCGCCGCGCCCACCTACAAGAGCTGGGGCGAACTGCTGACCTTCCTCCAGAAGGAAAACTTGCCGGGCTACTACCCGTACACCGGCGGCGTGTATCCGTACCGCCGCACGGGTGAAGACCCCATCCGCATGTTCGCCGGCGAAGGCACGCCGGAGCGCACCAACCGCCGCTTCCATTACCTGTCCGTCGGCCAGCCGGCCGCGCGCCTGTCCACCGCGTTCGACAGCGTCACGCTCTACGGCGAAGACCCCGCCGTGCGCCCGGACATCTTCGGCAAGATCGGCAACTCCGGCGTCAACATCGCCACGCTGGACGACATGAAGAAGCTGTACTCCGGCTTCGACCTGTGCGCGCCCAGCACCTCGGTGTCGATGACCATCAACGGCCCGGCGCCGATCATCC
>Ga0209676_1000723_pt1 | contig 45456 bp, 37 predicted proteins | sample AraplaCvi_mLB_r2_FD_184282 | JGI IMG/M metagenome (GOLD analysis project Ga0209676, IMG submission 184282) | Arabidopsis root microbial communities from North Carolina, USA - plate scrape MF_Cvi_mLB_r2 (SPAdes) (version 2) | ecosystem: Host-associated > Plants > Roots > Endosphere | place: USA... | reverse complement strand
ACGAGGGTGGTCTTGCCATGGTCGACGTGGGCGACGATGGCGATATTGCGCAGGCGTTCGATGGACATGCGGACAGGCCGGCAGACCGGCGCTCGAGCGAGGGGTAGCCGAATATTATACCTGTCAATGATGGCCGTTGCTTGTTCAGCCAGGCCGGCCGCCCGGCGGGCCGCGGGCCCCTTGTGAAGGGTCCCGCCCGCCGCCATCTGAACGGCGAAGCGTTGCTTGCCGGTTTTTCCGATTATTTCCCCGTAAACGTCCAGGAGACGGATTCATGAGCCTCATCGCCACCTTCGACACAGAGCGCGGCCCGATCCGCATTGAACTGGCCGCCGACAAGGCGCCCCTCACCGTCGCCAATTTCGTGAACCTGGCCCAGCGCGGCTTCTACGACGGCCTGAGCTTCCACCGCGTCATCAACGACTTCATGATCCAGGGCGGCTGCCCGCTGGGCACCGGCACCGGTGGCCCGGGCTACCGTTTCGAAGATGAAACGCGCAACGGCCTGAGCCACGAGCGCGGCGTGCTGTCCATGGCCAACGCCGGCCCGGGCACGAACGGCAGCCAGTTCTTCATCACCCATATCCCGTGCCCGTGGCTGGACGGCAAGCACACCGTCTTCGGCAAGGTGCTGGAAGGCCAGGAGATCGTCGACAGCGTCAAGCAGGGCGACGCGATCAAGTCGGTGAAGATCGAGGGCGACACCGCCGCCGTGCTGTCGGCGAAGGCCGACCGCGTGGCCGAGTGGAACAAGACCCTCGACGCGAACGCGCGCCCGTAAGGCCTTCGCTGTCATTCCCGCGAAGGCGGGAATCCAACGCCCGCGCCGGCTTGCCGGGGCGGGCGTTTTCGTTGCGCGACGCGGGCCTCGCGCATGCTGCGTGATAACATCTCGGGGCTCGATGGCCGGCGGTTTTCGTGGCCCGGGCGCCCACCCCACATCGACTCCCACGAGGTTCCCGCGATGCCCCAGCTTGCCCGGCGCATCGGTCGCGCCAAGCCCAGCGCGATCATGCAGGTTGCCGAGAAGGCCAAGCGGCTCAAGGCCGAAGGCCGCGACATCATCAGCTTCTCGATTGGTGTTCCCAACTTCCTCCCCGGCGAGCACGTCTACGCCGCCGCACGCGAAGCGCTCTCGAAAGACAGCGGCCAGTACGGCAGCAATCGCGGACCCGACGCGCTGCTCGACGCATTCGTCGAACACATGGCGAAGATCGGCCTGACCGGCTACGGCCGCGTCAACTGCGCCACCGGAATCGGCGCCAAGCACGTCATCTACAACCTCGCCGAAGCGCTGCTCGACGAAGGCGACACCATCGCATTCCCGACGCCGTACTGGACCAGCTACCTCGACATCGCCGAGATCGTCGGCGCGAAGATCGACCTGCTGCCGTGCCCGGCCGAACAGAACTACAAGCTCACGCCCGCGCAGCTCGACGCAGCGCTGGCGAAGAAGCCACGCGTGTTCCTGTTCAACAACCCGTCCAACCCGACGGGCATGGTGTACACGAAGGAAGAAATCGACGCGCTGGCCGACGTCATCGCGAAGTATCCGGACACCTGGATCATCACCGACGACATCTACAACCGGATGGTGTTCGACGGCCTGGGCTACCACAACTTCGTGCACGCCCGCCCGGAGCTGAAGGACCGCGTGATCTTCCTCGACTCGCTGTCCAAGACCTACGGCATGCCGGGTTGGCGCGTGGGCTTCATGGCCGGTCCGGAAGTCGTCGCGCAGGCGTTGGTGACGATGAACTCCAACCACATCACCAACGTGCCGGAAGTCGTCTGCGCCGCGGCCATCGCCGCGTTCAACGGCCCGCAGGACGTGCCGACGCAGAAGTGCGCCGAATTCCAGGCCAAGCGCGACCAGGTGATGGACGTGATGAACGCCATCCCGGGCGTCGTGTGCCCGCGTCCGCAGGGCGCGTTCTACGTGTTCCCGGACATCAGCGTCGCCTTCGGCAAGACGCACAAGCCGTCGGGCACGAAGATCGGCAACGACGTCGACTTCTGCAATGCGCTGCTGGAAGCCAAGGGCGTGGCATGCGTGCCGGGCTCGGCCTTCGGCGAACCGCGCGCGCTGCGCATCAGCTACACCTGTCCGACGCCGCAGCTCGCACCGGGCCTGCAGCGTTTCCAGGAATTCTTCGCCGAACTTTCGTAAACCAATGCGGGGCGCGCGTCGCCCCGTTTTTTCGTCCAGGAGTTGTCCATGAAGACCCCCGTCCGCGTTGCCGTCACCGGTGCTGCCGGCCAGATCGGTTACTCGCTGCTGTTCCGCATCGCCTCCGGCGAAATGCTTGGCAAGGACCAGCCCGTCATCCTGCAGATGCTCGAGCTGCCGATGGAGAAGGCCCAGGCCGCGCTCAAGGGCGTGATGATGGAGCTGGAAGACTGCGCGTTCCCGCTGCTGGCCGGCATGGTCGGCACCGATGACGCCGAAGTCGCGTTCAAGGACGCCGACATCGCCCTGCTGGTCGGCGCGCGTCCGCGCGGCCCGGGCATGGAGCGCAAGGACCTGCTGCTGGAGAACGCCAAGATCTTCACCGCCCAGGGCGCCGCGCTGAACAAGGTCGCCTCGCGCAACGTGAAGGTGCTGGTCGTCGGCAACCCGGCCAACACGAATGCCTACATCGCCATGAAGTCGGCGCCGGACCTGCCCGCGAAGAACTTCACCGCGATGCTGCGCCTGGACCACAACCGCGCGCTGTCGCAGCTGGCCAACAAGGCTGGCGTCGCCGTGGGCGATATCGACAAGCTCGTCGTGTGGGGCAACCACAGCCCGACGATGTACCCGGACTACCGCTTCGCCACCGTGGGCGGCGCTTCGTTGAAGGACAAGATCAACGACGCCGACTGGAACGCGAACGAGTTCATCCCGAAGGTCGGCAAGCGCGGGGCGGCGATCATCGAAGCGCGCGGCCTGTCGTCGGCCGCTTCGGCCGCCAACGCCGCCATCGACCACGTGCGCGACTGGGTGCTGGGCAGCAACGGCAAGTGGGTGACGATGGGCATTCCGTCCGACGGCAGCTACGGCATCCCGAAGGACGTGATGTTCGGCTTCGCCGTCACCACGAAGGACGGCGAGTACACGATGGTGCGCGATCTGCCGGTCGACGACTTCAGCCAGAAGGCCATCGACAAGACGCTCGCCGAGCTGGAAGAAGAGCGTTCGGGCGTGGCGCACCTGCTGGGCTGATACGCCCGCGCCAATGTCGTGACTGGAACGCCGGCCCCGAGCCGGCGTTCCGCTTTTCGCAGGCCGGGTTTGATCCCGGCTGAACACCCCGATGGCTATGGTTCGCTTCGCCCCCCGCGAGGAGAAGCGAGATGAACGCCCGGATCGCCTTGTTGTCGCTGTGCCTGGCCAGCGCGGCCGCGTCGGCCCAGGTGGACCTGAAGAAGCTTCCGGGGACCTCCGGCATGACCGGTCTGCCCGGCCTGCCGAGCCTGGATTCGAGTGTCAGCGACAACGTCGCCGGGACGCTGCAGTACTGCGTGAAGAACAACTACCTCAGCGCCGATGCTGCGTCCGGCGTGAAGGACAAGCTCATGGCCAAGGTGCCGGGGCAGGACGAGGACTACAAGAAGGGCGAGCAAGGCATGCTCACCGGCAGCGACGGCAAGACGCTGGACATCAAGTCGGTTTCCAGCAAGCTGCGGCGCAAGGCCTGCGACCAGGTACTGAGCAGCGCCAAGTCGCTGATCTGACCCATCGTCGGCGCTGCATGTCGCGCCCGGCAATGCATCGTTCGACCATCGTCGGAAGGCCGGTCCGCGAACGCCGGCCTATGCTGCACTGGCATGAAGGTCGAGGAGTTCCGGATGCGCTATGAAGAGTTCTACCGCCGCTCGATCGAGCAACCCGAGGAGTTCTGGGGCGAGCAGGCGAGGGCGATCCACTGGAACAAGGCGCCGGAAAAGATCCTCGATTACTCGAACCCGCCGTTCCGCAAGTGGTTCTGCGGCGGCGAAACCAACCTGTGTTTCAACGCGGTCGATCGCCACTTGCCCGACCGCGCCGACCAGCTCGCGCTCGTCGCGATCTCCAGCGAAACCAATGTCACGCGCGAGATCACGTACCGCGAACTGCATCGCGAGGTGAACACCTTCGCCGGCGCCATCCGCAAGCTCGGCGTGGGGCGCGGCGACCGCGTGGTGATCTACATGCCCAACATGGCCGAGGCGGTGTTCGCGATGCTCGCCTGCGCGCGCATCGGCGCGGTGCATTCGGTGGTGTTCGGCGGTTTCGCTTCGCACAACCTCGCGCTGCGCATCGATGACGCCACGCCGAAGCTGCTCATCTGCGCCGATGCCGGCATGCGCGGCGGCAAGGTGATCGCCTACAAGCCGCTGGTCGATGCCGCGTGCGATGCGGCGAAGTCGCCGCCGCCGCGCGTGCTCGTGGTCGGGCGCGGGCTCGATCCGGGCCTTCGCATGGTCGAAGGGCGCGACGTCGATTACGCGACCTTGCGCCAAGAGTGCGAAGGCGAGGAGATCGGCGTCGAATGGCTCGAATCGAACGAGCCGAGCTACCTGCTGTATACCTCCGGCACCACGGGAAAACCCAAGGGCGTGCAGCGCGACGTCGGCGGATACGCGGTAGCGCTGGCGTTGTCGATGTGGTCGATCTACGACGTGCGCGCCGACCAGGTGATGTTCTCGACCTCCGATGTCGGCTGGGCGGTGGGGCATTCCTACAACGTGTACGGGCCGCTGATCGCCGGCGCGACGTCGGTGTTGTACGAAGGATTGCCGACGAATCCCGATCCCGGCATCTGGTGGAAGATCTGCGAGCAGTACGGCGTGCGCACGATGTTTTCCTCGCCCACGGGTATCCGCGTACTGAAGAAGCAGGACGCGTCGTTCCTGAGCAAGCACGACCTGTCCGCGCTCAAGTGGCTCTTCCTCGCCGGCGAACCGCTGGACGAACCGACGGCGCACTGGATCACCGACGGCATCGGCAAGACCATCATCGACAACTACTGGCAGACCGAGACCGGCTGGCCGGTGTTGTCGCTGATGCCCGGGCTCGACCTGAAACCAGTGAAGTTCGGATCGCCCGGTTTGCCCACGCCCGGCTACAAGCTGCGCGTGATCGACGATGTCACCGGCGATGACGTGCCCGCTGGAACGAAGGGCGTACTGGTGATCGAACCGCCGCTGCCGCCGGGCTGCCTGACCACGGTGTGGAACGACGACGCGCGCTTCCTTTCGAGCTACTTCAGTCATTTCAAGCAACTCGTGTACAGCTCGCTGGACTGGGCAATCCGCGACGAGGACGGCTACACCTTCATCCTCGGCCGCACGGATGACGTCATCAACGTCGCCGGCCATCGCCTGGGCACGCGCGAGATCGAGGAATCGTGTTCGACGCACCCGAGCGTGGCCGAAGCGGCGGTGATCGGCGTCCACGACGAACTGAAAGGGCAGGTGCCGGTGGTGTTCGCCACGCTCAAGCGGCAGGACGAATCGGCATCCGAAGCGGCGGCCGGCATGCAGCAGCGCGTCGTCGAACAGCTCGGCGGCGTGGCGAAGCCCGCGCGCGTGTATGTGGTCAATGCATTGCCGAAGACGCGTTCAGGGAAGCTGCTGCGACGCTCCCTGCAGGCGCTGGCCGAAAGCCGCGATCCGGGCGACCTGTCCACGTTGGACGATCCGGGCGCGCTGGAGGAGGTCAGGCGGGCGCTGGAGCGGGGAGCGGATGCGGGTGGGGATCCTCCCCGCTAGCCTTTGGCGTCATCCCGGCGCAGGCCGGGACCCAGGCCTGCAACCTGTCACCCGCCCCCACCGTCATTCCAGCGAAGGCAGGAACCCATTTTGATTTTGGGCGCAAACCAGCCGCCAGCCCCCGTCGGCTAAAATGTCCGTCTCACCAGGAGACGCCATGAACCCCTTGAATTCCGCCGGCGCCCGCTTCCGCGCCGCGCTCTCCGAAGAAACCCCTTTGCAGGTGATGGGCGCCATCACCGCCTACGCCGGCCTGATGGCCAAGCGCACCGGCTACAAGGCGCTGTACCTGTCCGGCGGCGGCGTCGCCGCTAACTCGCTGGGCATGCCGGACCTGGGCATCAGTACGATGGAGGACGTCCTCACCGACGCGCGTCGCATCGTCGACGCCACCCAGATGCCGCTGCTGGTCGACATCGATACCGGCTGGGGCGGCGCCTTCAACATCGGCCGCACGATCCGCTCCTTCATCAACGTCGGCGTTGCCGCCGTGCACATGGAAGACCAGGTCGGGCAGAAGCGCTGCGGCCACCGCCCGGGCAAGGAAGTGGTGCCGAAGGACGAGATGGTCGATCGCGTCAAGGCCGCCGTGGACGCGCGCACCGACGAGAACTTCGTGATCATGGCGCGCACCGACGCCGCCGCGACCGAAGGCGTGGACGCCGCCATCGAGCGCGCCGTCGCCTACGTCGAGGCCGGCGCCGACATGATCTTCCCGGAGGCGATGAATTCGCTCGACGATTACCGCAAGTTCAAGGCCGCGGTGAAGGTGCCGATCCTGGCGAACCTGACCGAGTTCGGCTCCACGCCGTTCTTCACCACCGACCAATTGCGCGACGCGAACGTCGACATCGCGCTGTACTGCTGCGGTGCGTACCGGGCGATGAACAAGGCGGCGCTGAACTTCTACGAGACCGTGCGCCGCGAAGGCACGCAGAAGAACATCGTCGACACCCTGCAGACGCGCGCGCAGCTGTACGACTTCCTGGGCTACCACGCCTACGAGGACAAGCTCGACTCGCTGTTCGCCAGCGGCAAGAAGTAGCGCGGAAAAGGTCGGCCGACGGAGCGTACAGGGCCTTCGACATGAGTCCCCCTGTCCCCATCTCCGCCGGCGCGTCCGTCCGCCCTTCGACCGTGGCGAGCGCGATATGGCCCACCACGGTCGGCTGCGACTGCCTCGTCGCAGGCTGGCTTTGATCGAATAAAACCCCCGCTGTCACCCTTCAAACCTGACAACGTCGCACCCCGGTCCGACCGGTCAAAACCCGCCGGACCCGCACGAGGAGGAACACCCAGATGACCGAGACCAACCAGGTCCTGCCCAAGGCCAAGAAATCCGTCGCGCTCAGCGGCACCGCCGCGGGCAACACCGCGCTGTGCACCGTCGGCCGCAGCGGCAACGACCTGCACTACCGCGGCTACGACATCCACGACCTGGCGACGAAGTCGACCTTCGAGGAGGTCGCGCACCTGCTCGTGCACGGCGCGCTGCCCACGACCTCCCAGCTGAAGCAGTACAAGGCCAAGCTCAAGCGCCTGCGCGGCCTGCCGGCGATCGTTTCCGAAGCGCTGGAACTGGTCCCGGCCAACGCGCACCCGATGGACGTGCTGCGCACCGGCTGCTCGGTGCTGGGCACGGTGCTGCCCGAGCGCGAAGGCCACCCGGCCTCCGAAGCGCGCGACATCGCCGACAAGCTCATCGCCAGCTTCGGTTCGATGCTGCTGTACTGGTGGCATTTCACGCGCAACGGCCGTCGCATCGACGTGGAAACCGACGACGACTCCGTCGCCGCGCACTTCCTGCACCTGCTGCATGGCGAAGAGCCCTCGCAGCTGCACGCCGACTCGCTCGACAAGTCGCTGATCCTCTACGCCGAACACGAGTTCAACGCGTCCACCTTCACCGCGCGCGTCATCGCCGGCACCGGTTCGGACCTGCATTCGTGCATCACCGGCGCCATCGGCGCCCTGCGCGGTCCCAAGCACGGCGGCGCGAACGAAGTGGCGATGGACATCATCAGCCGCTACGGTTCGGCCGATGAAGCCGAAGCCGACATCCGTGCGCGCATGGAGAAGAAGGAGATCATCATCGGCTTCGGACACCCGGTGTACACCATCGGCGATCCGCGCAACCCGATCATCAAGGAGATCTCGCGCAAGCTGTGCAGCGTGGGTGGCAACCAGACGCTGTTCGACGTGTCCGAGCGCATCGAGAACCTGATGATGGACACCAAGAAGATGTTCCCGAACCTCGACTGGTACAGCGCCTCGGCCTATCACATGATGGGTATCCCGACGCCGATGTTCACGCCGCTGTTCGTGATCGCACGCACCACCGGCTGGAGTGCGCACGTGATCGAGCAGCGCGAGGACGGCAAGATCATCCGCCCGAGCGCGAACTACGTCGGCCCGGAAGACCGCGCCTACGTGGATATCGCCAAGCGCTGACCGCGCAGGATCTACCCGGAGAAGGCCGCGCACTGCGCGGCCTTTTTCGTTGTGCGGGGCACGCGCCGGCCGTGCGCAGGCGGGCTGGAGCGCTTCGCCGGACGCACACGCCGTTTTCACGCCGGGGCGACACGGGCCATGAAGAATCCATCGGGCTCGCCGCGCGGGCGGGCTCCAACCCCCGGGAGATCGTCATGGCACAGAAGAAGGCCCCCGCGAAAAGCGGGAGCGGCAGTTCTAAAGCTGGATCCTCGAGCAAGCCCAACATCCTCGTCATCTTCGGCGACGACATCGGCATTCCGCAGATCAGTTTCTACACGCGCGGACTGATGGGCTACCAGACGCCCAACATCGATCGCATCGCCAACGAAGGTGCGATGTTCACCGACTCCTACGGCCAGCAGAGCTGCACCGCCGGGCGTGCGTCCTTCATCCTCGGGCAGGAGCCGTTCCGCACCGGCCTGCTCACCATCGGCATGCCCGGCGACCCGCATGGCATAACCGACTGGATGCCCACCATCGCCGACGTGATGAAGTCGCAGGGCTACGCGACCGGACAGTTCGGCAAGAACCACCTCGGCGACCAGGACCAGCACCTGCCGACCAACCACGGCTTCGACGAATTCTTCGGCAACCTCTACCACCTCAATGCCGAGGAGGAACCGGAAGGCTACTTCTATCCGAAGGATCCCAAGTTCCGGAAGAAGTTCGGTCCGCGCGGCGTGATCCATTCCTACGCCGGCGGCAAGATCGAGGACACAGGCCCGCTCAACACCAAGCGCATGCCGACCGTGGACGAGGAATTCCTCGATGCGGCGGAGAAGTTCATCAAGAAGAGCGTCAAGGCCAAGCAGCCGTTCTTCGTGTGGTTCAACACCACGCGCATGCACGTGTTCACGCATCTGAAGAAGGAATCGGTGGGCCTGACCGGCAAGGGCCTGCACGCCGACGGCATGAAGGAGCACGACGGCCACGTCGGCCAGCTGCTGGACCTGCTGGACGAGCTGGGCGTCGACGACAACACCATCGTCGTCTACACCACCGACAACGGCGCGGAGATCGCGCTGTGGCCCGATGGCGCGATGACGATGTTCCGCGGCGAAAAAGGTTCGACGTGGGAAGGCGGCTTCCGCATCCCGATGGCGATCCGCTGGCCGGGCGTGATCGCGCCGGGCACGGTGATCAACGATCCGATCTCGCTGATCGACATGTTCCCAACGCTGTGCGCGGCCGCGGGCGTGCCGGACGTGAAGGACCAGCTCGCCAAGGGCGCCACGTTCAACCAGAAGAAGTTCAAGGTGAAGCTGGACGGCTTCAACTTCATGCCGTACTTCCAGGGCAAGGAACAGAAAGGGCCGCGCGATGCGATCTTCTACTTCGACCAGGGCGGCAACCTCAACGCGCTGCGTTTCCAGGACTGGAAGCTCAGTTTCGCCATCCAGGCGCACGGCAACATCGCCACCGGTTCGCGCACGACGACCAACTGGGCGATGATCACCAACCTTCGCATGGACCCCTACGAGCGCGGGCTGGAAGAGGGCGGCGGGGCTATCGATTTCCTCGCGCGGCAGATGTGGCTGATCGTGCCGGTGATGGGGGCGATCAAGGCGTTCTTCTCCGACTTCGGCGATTACCCGTACCAGGCGGGCAGCTCGCTCAACGCAGGCAGCATCAACTACGGGCTGATCAAGCAGACCGATGCACTCAGGCGCCTGAAGGAAGTCGAGTCGCTGCATCCCAGCAGCTGATCGAAGCCGTGATCGGGAGCGCAGTCCGGGCGATGCAACCCGCCCGGACCGCGCCGGCACGCGCACCCGGGGCCCGGCCGTGGCATAGTCGGGCGGCTTTCGCAGCCGATGGTCCGGGGGGATCCATGCGCGACGACGAAGTGCCGAACAAGACCGATGCCGGTCGCGACGAAATCACCAGTCGCGCGCTGAAGCTGCCCAACGGGCTGCGGTCGATCCTGCTGATGGTGGATGGTCAACGCAACGTGGCGCAGTTGCGCGGCGTGATGTCGGGATTGAAGTCGCCCGACGATGCGCTCACGCAGCTGCAGGCGCTGGGCCTGATCGCCGTGCCGCAAAGCCTGGCCGCCGCCGCCGCGGCGACGATCCGCGATTCCGCGCGACCGGCCGCGCCGGCATCGCCACCGGCCGAACGCAACGTGCCGGCGTTCAGCGCAGGCGCGCCTTCGACGGCGTCGGGATACTCCGCGCTCTACACGCTGATGTCGGACACGGTGCGCGAGCACCTGGGCCTGCGCGGCTACTTCCTCCAGCTCAAGGTCGAACGCTGCACCGACGTCGGTGAGCTGCTGGCGCTGCTGCCGGACTTCAGCACCGCACTGGCGAAGGCGCGCGATACGGACTTCGCGCAGGAGATGGAACGCCGGTTCCGGGCCGTCGAGCCGGCCTGAGCGGCGCGCCATCGGTTCCACGAGCCGCTTCCACGCAGGCTCCGGAAAACAGAAAGGCGGCCCCGGGGCCGCCTTTGTGCTTCGTACGTCGACGCGCGCCTTACGCCAGGCCTTCGATCGTCAGTGCCTTGCGCACGCCCGGATCGGCTTCCATGCGCGCCTTGAACGCGGCCAGGTGCTCCAGGCCCGACAGGTCGATGCCCAGGCCCTGCGCCCAGCGCAGCGTGATGTAGAGGTAGGGGTCGGCATAGCTGCGGAATCCCGCCAGCCACTGCTTGCCGGCGAGCTGGCGGTCGGCCGATTCGAACAGCGCGCGCAGGCGCTTGTGGGCAGCCTGCTTCACGGCGTCGTACTGGCTCTCGTCGCCGATGAAGGCGCCCGGCCCGAACAGCGGCTTGAACGCCGGGTGCACGTCGGAGTTGACGAAGGCGAGCCAGCGGGCGGCTTCGCCGCGCTGCCGCGGGCTGCCGTCGCCGGCGAGGCCGGCCTCGGGGAAGGAGTCGGCGATGTAGCCCATGATCGCGGCGTTCTGCGTCAGCACGAAATCGCCGTCGACGATCGCCGGCACGGCGCCGGCCGGATTGATCGCGAGGAAGGCAGGCGCCTTCATCGAATCCTTGTCGAGGATCTCCAGCTGGAAGGGCTGGCCCGTCCACTGCAGCGCGATGTGGTCGGCGGTCGAGCACGCGCCGGGCTTGGTGTAGAGCTTCATGCGGGGGATCCCTTCAAGGACTGCGAATGCCGACACTATGGCCGACGCGCCGGGCGCGGCTCAATGTCGTGGCATGCAACAGATCATTGCCCTGAATGCGCCCGGACGCGGGAGCGCATCCGGGACGGGAAGCCTCGCTCAGGAACGACGCGGCTTCAGCGACTGCACCTTATAGAAGGTGTGATCGCCGATCGTGGCCACCTGGTAGGCCGTGCGCCAGGACGGGCTGGCGATGGCGTGGGCGGCGAAGTGGCTCGCGCCGGGCACGATCTCCTTGCGCTGGCCGGGCGGAAGGGCCCAGTTGCGCTCGGCGTCGAGGGCGATGGTCACCGCCTCGGCCCAGGCTTCGGTATTGCTCAACTGCGTGCCCGGGGACACGAGGGTGGGTGCGAACTGCTTGCGCGCGGTCACCACGTCGCAGACGGTGTTGCCCCACAGGCCGCTGTCGCGGCGGCGCAGGGCGACCTCGGCGACCGCCTTCTGGCCGCGGACCGACTGGTCGCGCGCTTCCAGGTAGACAGTGGTGCTCAGGCACAGCGAGTCGGCGGTTTGTGGCGGAAGCACGGAGGCCAGCCACAGGATCCAAGCCAGTTTCATCTAATCGGACTCCTTGCTCCGTTGCGCCCGTCCGCATCGAAGCCGCATCCCGAACGGGAGGCAGGCCACGGCACGAACCGGGCATGGCGTACTGGGGAGGGCAGCGCACTCTGCGGCGCGCTTTTGCCCATTCACCAAATCCGCGCGAAGGTCTTGCGATACGCGGGCGGTGAGGGTCGCCACCAAGGGGGTGGCTGAAAAAGTTGGCGAACGGTAGCGGCGCCAAGATAAACGCGGGGTGAATACCGGGGGGTTGACCGGGCGCCTCGGATCCGGCTGGAAATCGGCCGGGGCTATCGCAACTCTTTGTATGGAAACGGGATTTGGTGATCCGATCCGGCCACCCGAAACCCTAACGCCTGTTCAGGAAGGTCACGAACCACCCGGTCGGGGCGCGGGCGCGGGATCGATATCGGGCTGCTCAACACCCCTGCAGCCCTTGCCCAGCAAGGGCTGCGCATTTCGTCACAGAAGCGCTGCGATGCGGCTTCCCTGGGCGATGGCGCGCTTTGCATCCAGCTCCGCGGCGACGTCCGCGCCGCCGATCACATGCACCGTCGTGCCCTGCGTCGCCAGTTCGTCGGCGAGCGGTTTATAGGGTTCCTGACCTGCGCAGACCACAACATGATCCACCGCGAGCACCTGCTCGCTGCCATCCACGCGCACGTGGAAGCCTTCGTCGTCCACGCAGAGGTATTCGACGCCGCCGAGCATGCGCACCTTCTTCGCCTTGAGCGTGGCGCGGTGGATCCAGCCGGTCGTCTTCCCCAGGCGGGCGCCGGGGCGGCCGGGGCTGCGCTGCAGCAGCCAGACCTCGCGCGCCGGCGCCTCCGGCTGCGGCGCCGCCAGGCCGCCGCGGTTGCCGTCGTAGCCCAGGTCCACGCCCCATTCGGACCGCCAGCGGGCGGGATCGAGCGCCGCGCTTGGCCCGTGCTCGACCAGGAACTCCGCCACGTCGAAGCCGATGCCGCCCGCGCCGACGACCGCGACCTTGCGGCCCGGCACGACGCGCCCGCTCAGCACGTCCAGATAACTCACTACCTTGGGGTGGTCCGCGCCGGGGAAATCCACCTCGCGCGGGCGGATGCCCGACGCCAGCACCACGGCGTCGAAGCCCGCCAGCGTCTCAGCCTCGGCATAGGTGCCCAGCCGCACGTCCACGCCGGTCTGTTCGAGCTTGCGGCCGAAGTAGCGCAGCGTCTCGTGGAATTCCTCCTTGCCCGGGATGCGCTTGGCGAGGTTGAACTGCCCGCCGATCTCGCCCGTCGCCTCGAACAGCGTCACCGCGTGCCCGCGCTCGGCCGCGACGGTGGCCGCCGCCATCCCGGCCGGGCCGGCGCCGACCACGGCGACGCGCTTGGGCGAGGTCGTCGGCATGTAGTTGAGCTCCGTCTCCGCGCAGGCGCGCGGATTGACCAGGCAACTGGCGGTCTTGTTCTCGAACACGTGGTCCAGGCAGGCCTGGTTGCACGCAATACATGTATTGATGTCCAGCGCCCGATGCTCGCGCGCCTTGTTCACCCACTGCGGGTCGGCCAGCAGCGGACGCGCCATCGACACCATGTCCGCCTCGCCGCGCGCCAGCACGCCTTCGGCGACGTCGGGCATGTTGATGCGGTTGGTCGTCACCAGCGGCAGGCGCACGTGCGGCTTCAGGCGCGCGGTGATGCCGGTGAAGGCCGCGCGCGGCACGGAGGTGGCGATCGTCGGGATGCGCGCCTCGTGCCAGCCGATGCCCGTATTGATGAGCGTCGCGCCGGCGGCTTCGATCGCGATCGCCTGCTGCACGACCTCGTCCCACGCAAGCCCTTCGTCGACCAGGTCCAGCATCGACAGCCGGTAGACGATGATGAAATCCGGCCCGCAGGCCTCGCGGATGCGGCGCACGATCTCCACCGCGAAGCGCATGCGCTTGCCGGCGTCGCCGCCCCAGGCGTCGCGGCGCTTGTTGGTGCGCGGCGCGGTGAACTGGTTGAGCAGGTAGCCTTCCGAGCCCATCACCTCGACGCCGTCGTAGCCGGCCTCGCGCGCCATCGTCGCGCTGCGCACGAACGCTCGGATCTGCCGCTCCACGCCGCCGGCGGACAACGCTCGCGGGGTGAAGGGGTTGATCGGCGCCTTGAGCTTGCTCGGCGCCACCTGCAAGGGGCTGTAGCCGTAGCGGCCGGCGTGGAGGATCTGCAGGCAGATGCGCCCGCCGTGCGCATGCACCGCGCCGGTGACCTGGCGGTGGCGGCGGACTTCCCACGGAAAGCGCATCGTCCCGCCGAACGGCTTGAGCCACCCGGCGAGGTTCGGCGAGAACCCGCCGGTGACGATCAGCCCGACGCCACCGGCCGCGCGCTCGGCGAAGTAGGCGGCGAGCTTGGGGAAGTCGGCGGCCTTGTCCTCCAGCCCCGTGTGCATCGACCCCATCAGCACGCGGTTGGGCAGGGTGCAGAAGCCCAGGTCCAGCGGCGCGAAGAGGTGGGGGTAGAGCGGATGCGGCGAGTGCGCCTCATCGAGTTGGAGCGGGGCGGCCGGGCTGGCGAGGGTCATGGTGAATACGCTGGCGTACGGAAGCCGGCACGATGACGGGAAAGCCGGCAGCGTTCAAGCGCGTTCGTCGGGTTGTAGCCGGCGTCGGGCCCACACGTAGCCCGGGTAAGCGCAGCGCACCCGGGAGTGTTGGAGCCTGGCGCTCCAGTTTTTTGCCTCGACCGCCAGTGTTGGAGCCTGGCGCTCCAGTCTTCTTGCCTCGACCGTCAGTATCGGAGCCTGGCGCTCCAGTCTTTTTGCCTCGACCGCCAGTGTTGGAGCCTGGCGCTCCAGTCTTTTTGCCTCGACCGCCAGTATTGAAGCCTGGCGCTCCAGTCTTGTTGCCTCGCGCCCCAGTGTTCGGAACTCGCGGCGACTTTGCTCCCTCCCCTGCCTGCAGGGGAGGGCTGGGGAGGGGTACGAAGCCGCGCCAGCGGCGAGGCTCGGCGCTATACCGGGGAGAGTTAACGGCGCCGGCAGATGCCTACTTCCCCGCACCCTCCGGCATCGGCAGGCACTCCATCACCTCCACCGCATCCCCGGGGAAGATCGAGAAATGCGGGTGGCCTTCGAACAGCTTCGCCGCGGCCTCGTGGGAGTCCGCCTCGACCACGGTCCAGGCGGCCAGCTCGTTGCGCACGTCCGAGATCCCCTTGGCGGCGATCCGCTTGGTCTTCCCCAGCGGCGAGCCGCCATCGACGATCGCCTTCTCGTGGCGCTGCACCCAGTCGCCCCAGGCCTTCATGCCGTCCTGCTCGCGGCGGTTGCGTTCGGACTCGGACAGGGCCTTCCAGGCGTCCATGGACGCCGCCGAGCCGAGGAAGACAGCTAGGTATCGCTTCATGTGGTCACTCCTGATGGGGGGATTCATGGGTACGACGAACGGGGGCGACGAGGATCGACAGGCGCTTGAGAGGCGGGAGCAGATGAAGCGGGAACAGGGAACAGGGATCGGCCACGCGTCCAGTCGGCGGGCGGCCCAACGCTGCCGCGACGAGTCGTTCCCCCTTCCCGCCCCACCTGTTCCGGCTTCATCGTTCCCTGCGCCGGCGAAAGCGCGCCCCCACCCACATCCCACCCCCCGGCGCAAGAGTTGTCCCGCGCCCGGCGCTCCCCCACCATGGCTCACCCGTAGTTTCCGGTCCTGTATGGACGACGTTTCCGCACCCCTGCAGGACTACCTCCGCGACGGCATCGTCGCGGCCGACCTGCCCGACCTGTCCCCGCTGCTCTCCGCCCGCGACCTCCTGCGCGCCTTCTCGACCCTGTTCCACGGCGGCGAGGAGAGCGTGATGGTGCGGCTGCTGGTGCTGCGCGCGATCGGCGAGCGCGGGGCCGCCCCGGACTGGACCCCGCAGGAGCTGCGCGACCACTTCGCCTACCTCGACCCGGTGAAGTTCGACACCGTCCTGGGCCGCCTGCGCGAGAACGACCTGCTGCGCTGGGACAACGACACCCAGCGCTACCGCATCAGCCCGGTCGGCCGCCAGGCGTTGTCGGCCATCGGCTTGCTGCTGCAGTTCAACCGCGAAGGCGACGAACTGGCCTACGTCACCGCGCAGCTCGCGGCCGGGCAGGCGGTGGGCAAGGTGCGCGGCGACGACCTGCAGCACCTGCTGTCGCGCCTCAACGAATACCGCGAGGACTTCGACCAGGCCGTGCTCAGCGGTTCGGAACACCGCATCCAGCGCGCCGCCGGCACCCTGCAGCAGGTGTGGCAGTGGGTGGAGAAGGGCACGGCGATCGTCAAGGAGATCGCCGCCGACGAGGAACTCGACGCGGCCACGCATCGCGTCGCGCAGCAGATCGGCCGCGCGCAGAGTTCGATGTTGCGGCAGGCCTCGGTGTTCCAGCGTGCGCTGAACCAGCTCGACCGCCATCGCGTGCACATCGGCGCCAGCGGTCTGTCGTCCACCGACGTCAATCGCTTCCTGCGTGGCCTCGATACGGACGCACTTGCCGCGCTGTCGAACGACGTGTTCGCGCAAGTCGTCGCGCCGGCCTTCGTGCTGGCGCCCATCGCGCTGGACGTCGCCGAGTACGAACTGGTCGAACGCGAACGGCAGGCGCAGGAAGACGGCTCGCTGCCGCCCGCGCAGGACGCGCCCGACGATACCGACGCGCCCGTCGCCGAGAACGACTACGCGCACGCCGAGCAATGGCTGTCGCAGCTGGCGTCGCTGGAAAGCGACGTGGATACCGCGCTGTCGGACTGGGTGCCGCAGGACGGTTTCGCGGTGAGCGCGTATCGCCTCTCGCTGCTGGGACTCATCGGCGACCCCGGCGCGGAAAACCGCAACGGCGTCAGCGCCTCCATCGCGCAGTTGCCGCTGCGCTGGAAGGTCGGCACGCAGTTCGAGCAGGTGAACCGCGCCGGCGTGGCCTACATGAGCCGCGCGTGGCTGGTGGGGCCGCAGAGTTCGTCGGACATGGCCGCCGACGATGGCGAAAGCGACATCGACACCGGGACGGACGGCAGCGACACGCCCGACGCTCCATCACCGTCATTCCCGCGAAGGCGGGAATCCAAGGACGTTGGTGTCACGTCCAGGTCGAAGCGGAAAAGCGCAACGTCCATGGATCCCCGCCTTCGCGGGGATGACGAACAAAAGCAAGCGCAGAAACAAAAGGCGGCTCGCAAGAAAAGCGCCGCAAAAATGGAATCGAAATGAGCGACCCCACCGCCACCCTCATCGCCCGCCTGCTCGCCGAGCGCTGGCTGCCGCGCGACGACCACGCGGTGCGCCAGATCCTGGTCGACGCCGAACTGCGCGACGAACTCGACCGCCGCCTCGCCGGCGCCGGCATGCGCCTGCTCGAACATCCCTTCGCCGCGCATGTCGCCGTCGGCGTGGCGCGCGCGCAGGAGAACGAGGTCTTCGGCAGCGCACGCGCATGGGCCGCGAGCAACCTGCAGCTGGACCGCGATGCGCTCGCGCTGCTGGTCGTGCTGTGGTCGCTGCTGGTGCTGCCCAAGCGCCAGCGCCAGATCGCGCGGCAGGAAAGCGACCGCCAGCAGGACCAGGAGCAGATGTTCGCCGAACTCAAACCGGTGCCCGTTGGGCAGGACATGGTCGAACCGATCAACGAACGCACGCTGGTGGCCGACTTCGGCGACAAGCTCGGCGGCAAGTTCCGCATCAACCTCTCGCTGGGCGCACTGCAGCGGCACGGCTTCATCGTGCGGCGCAAGGAACGCATCGCCGAAGGCCCGCTGCTGGATCTCGCGTTCGATTACGAACGCATCGCCAGCCGCGTGATGGACGGCGCGCTGTCGTTCGTGGTCGAACAGGCGCGCGCGACCCAGGCGGCCAACGCCGACGATGTCGACGGCGAGGCGTACGACGCGCCACTCGACGACAGCGCGGACGAGAACGAAACCACCGAAGAGGCGCAGGCCGATGTTTGAGTTCCGCAGCCTGGAAGTCGTGCACTGGGATTACTGGCAGCGATTCCAGCTGCCGCTCGATGCGTCCGTCATCACCGTCGTCGGCCCGAACGGTTCGGGCAAGACGACGCTGCTGGATGCGTTGCGCACGTTGCTGGCCATCGAAGACCGCGACACCGCGCGCGACTACAAGACCTACCTGCGCCACAACGGCAAGGGGCAGGCGTGGCTGCGCGCAGTGGTGAGCAATCGGCCGGATCGTCGCGGCGGCCGCCCGTTCTTCCCGATCAAGGACGAGAGCGTCACGCTGGCCTGCCGCATCCGCAAGCGCGGCGGCGACTGGTCGCGCGACTACCAGATCCTTGCCGGCGACGTGCCGGTCGAGCAGATCGAGCAGGGCGGCGAATGGCTCGGCGTGCGCGACTATCGCGTTCGACTGGCAGGCGCCGGCCTCACCCGCGCGATCTGCCGCGTGCTCACGCTGGAGCAGGGCGCGACCGACAAGCTTTGCCAGCTCTCGCCGCGTGAACTGCTGCAGCTGGTGTTCGACGTGTTCGAAGACAAGGCCGTGCTGGACGATTACCAGCGCGCCAAGAACGAACAGCTCGACGTCGAGAAGGAAATCGAGCAGCTGCGCCACGGCCTGGGCGAGCTGCATTTCAAGCTCGAATCGGCGCGCGTGGACGTGCGTTCGTTCGAGGAAGGCCAGGCGTTGCGCAACCAGCGCCAGCGCCTGCAGGCGGAGATCGCGCCGAAGATCGAACTGGCCGACCTGCGCGCCACGCTGGAAGGCGCGCGTCCGCGCCTGACCGGCCTGCGCCGCGCGCTGCGCGAACGCGAACGTGTGCAGGCGAACCTGCGCACGCGCGAAAGCAACTCGGCCGGCCAGCGCGATGAGCTGCGCGCGGCGATCGAACGCGCGCGTGCCGACGTGCGCGCCTGCGAAACCGAATTCACCGCCGCGCGCGACCACGCACGCGACGCCGAAATGCTGGTGCGCCGTCGCGATGAACTCGCGCGCGTGCAGGCGCAGCGCGGCGCGGTCGACGTGGAAGCGCTCAGTCGCCGCGTCGAGGAAGGCCGTCGTCGCCAGGCCGAACTGAAACTGGAAGCCGAGCGCGACCGCCTGCGCACCGGCGAGATCGCCGCGCAGGTCGCCGCGCTCAGCGGCGGCGGACGCATCGTCGAGCCGTTCGAACGCGACTTCCGCACGGCGCTCGACAGCGCCAGCATCGAACATCGCGTGCTCACCGAACTGGTCGACATCGTCGATCCGAAATGGTCGGTTGCCGTGGAAGCCGTGCTTGCGCCGTATCGCCATCTGGTCGTGCTGGAGAATCCGCACGACGAAGCCGCGGCGTGGAAGCTCGGCGAGAAGATGCAGTACCGCCACTTCGTCGTGTCCAACCGCACGCCGGTGGAAAAGGCGACGAAGGGCTCGCTGCTGGAAGTGGTGAAGTTCTCCGCCGAGCCGCCGTCGTGGCTGCCCAAGCAGCTGGACAAGATCCAGCGCGTGGAGGACATCGAAGACGGACGCCGCCTGCCGAAGGGGCAGGACTGGATCACCCTGAAGGGCTACCTGCGCGAACACCGCGGCGGTCGCCACATCGGCGGCGGTGCGCCGCACTTCGGCAGCGGCGCGCGACAGGCGCGGATCGATGAACTGCGCGCCGAGCAGATCGACATCCAGCAGCGAGCGCATGCGCGCGAGGACGAACTGAGCGAGCTGGGCAAGCGCGTCGATGCGGAGCAGGCGCGCCTGCTCGGACTCGATGCGGGACAGGAACTGGTCACGCGCGCAGCGGAATTCGCCGATGCCGTCGAGCGCCTGCCGGCGATGGCCGAGGCCGCGCAGCAGGCGGCGCTTGCGCTGTCGGAGGCACGTTCGCGACTTGACGGCTTCGAAGCCGAGGACAAGGCCGAAAGCATCGCCGACGCCACGCGCGCCGGCGAGATCCGCTCGCTCGACAACGAAGTGCGCGACCGTGCGCAGCAGATCGCACAGGAGCGTCAGCAGCTGGTGCAGCGCATCGTCGAGTTCCGCCGCAAACGCGCGCTGATGCCGTTCGCGTGGCGCAGCGCCGAGGCCTTGCGCCAGGCGCGCGACGAGTACGAAAGCGCCGGTGCGGTGCGACGCGAACTGGAGCGCATCGACGAGCGCATGCAGCGCGGTGGCTACATCGAGGATGCCTCGTGCATCGCGCTGCGCGACAAGTTCGCCGCCGACCACGACGGCCTGGAATCCACGATCGGCAAACGCGAGGCGCACCTGCATCGCGCGCGCCGCATCACCGAGGAAGCGCGCGGCGCGTACATCAACGTGCTGCGCGCCACAGTGCGCCGCTACAAGAAAAACCTCGCCGCGCTGGGCGAGCTGGCCGGAATCGGCGTGGACGTCGAGATGCCGGAGCTGGTGAACGAGGACGTCGCGCTCGCGCAGGCCGGCCTGACGGTGAAGTTCGATTTCGACCGCAAGGGCTGGATCGGACTGGACGACGGCGAGGCGTCGGGCGGCCAGCAGGTGATGAAGTCGCTGCTGCTGCTCGTCGGCCTGCTGCGCGACGAGGACCAGCCGGGCGGCTTCGTCTTCATCGATGAGCCCTTCGCGCACCTGGACGTGTTCAACATCGAGAAGGTCGGCCGCTTCCTGCGTTCGACCGACGCGCAGTACATCCTGACCACGCCGATCACGCACAACCTCAACGTGTTCGAGCCGTCCGACCTGGTGCTGGCGACGAGCAAGCGTCGCGGCGGCAACGCGTGGGCGGAACCGGTGGCGGTGCTCAAGCGCGACCGGCGCGAGGATGCGCAGGCGGCGGCATGAACGCCGGGCGCCGCCAGATCGAGCACACCGCGTACCGCAACCTCGCGGTCGTGGTGAAGCGCTGGCCGGGCGCGCCGGCGGATTTCTTCTCCGCCGAAGCGACGGGCCTTGCGACCCTGGCGAGTGCCGGCGCATTGCGCGTGCCGCGCGTGCTTGCGCTGGAGCCCGAACGCCTGGTGCTGGAAGACCTGGGCGAGGGTGTGCAGAAGGAGAAGTTCTGGACGATGGCGGGCGAAGGCCTAGCCGCGCAGCACGCCATCGGCAGCGAACGCTTCGGCTTCAAGCGCGACGGTTACTGCGGCCCGACGCCGCAGTCGAACGTGTGGATGGACGACGGCTGGCGCTTCTTCGCCCAGCACCGCTTGTTGCCGCAGGCGCGGCGCGCGTTCGATGCGGGGCATCTGCAGGCCGATGACGTGGACGCGGTAGACGCGCTGTGCGCGCGGCTGCACGAACTCATTCCGCTGCAACGACCGGTGCTGCTGCACGGCGATTTGTGGCTGGGCAACCTGCATTGCTGCGCGGACGGCACGCCGGCGCTGATCGATGCAGGCGCCGTGCACTTCGGCTGGGCCGAGTCGGAGCTGGCGATGCTCGCGCTGTTCGGTTCGCCGCCGGATTCGTTCTGGCGTGCGTATGAAGCGCATTCAACGCTGGCGAAGGATTGGCGCGAGCGCGCGCCGGTATACAACCTTTACCACCTGCTCAACCACCTGAATCTGTTCGGCGGGAGTTATCTGGGTGGCGTGCGTGAGGTGTTGGGGCGGTTTACATAGCGCCACCGTCATCCCGGCGAAGGCCGGGACCCGGGCCCGTAGCGTTCGGGCACTCCCGGCACCGCGACACATCTCACCGTCATTCCAGCGAAAGCTGGAATCCATCTTGATCTTGCACTCGGCGTGAAGAGCAACAGCGCAGCGCTGCGCGGTGGCAACGGTTCACCGCGCTCGCTCAGTTGCCCCTCACCCCAACCCCTCTTCCGGCGGGAGAGGGGTTGAAGCTCGCGGGGAGAGGGTTTCAGGCGGTCACCACCCCGAAAGCACCAGCTTCCCGATCGTCGTCCCCGACTCCAGCCGGCGATGCGCCTCGCGCAGGTTCGCCGCATTGATCGGCGACAGCGTCTGCCGATGCGTCCCGCGCAACACGCCCTCGTCGATGAGTTCGGCGACGCGCGCCAGGATGCGTCCCTGTTCGTCCATGTCCGGCGTCTGGAAACGCGGGCGGCCGAACATCATTTCCCAGTGGATGCCGATGCACTTGAACTTGTACGGGTCGCCCAGGCGCACCGGTTCCTTCGGTTCGACGACCAGGCCGACGTGGCCCTGAGGCGCGAGGATCTCGCCGAGTTCCTCCCAGTAACGATTGGTGTCGTACAGATTCAACGCGGCATCGACGGTCTCGAAACCCAGCGCCTTCAGCTGCGGATGCAGCGGCTTGCGATGGTCGATCACGTGCTGCGCGCCGAGTTCGCGGCACCACGCGATGGTGTCTTCGCGCGAAGCGGTGGCGATCACGGTGAAGCCGGCGCGCCGCGCGATCTGGATCGCGAACGAACCCACGCCGCCGGCGCCGGCGATGATCAGCAGCGACTTGCCCTTGCCGCCGTCCTCGCTGTCGTACGGCATGCGCTGGAACAGCAGCTCCCACGCGGTGAGCGCGGTCAGCGGCAGCGCCGCGGCCTGCGCGGCATCGAGCGACTTCGGCGCATGCGCGACGATGCGCGCATCCACCAGTTGCAGTTGCGCGTTGCTGCCCGGACGCGTGATGTCGCCGGCGTAGTACACGCGGTCGCCGGGCTTGAAGCCGGTGGCCTTCTCGCCGACGGCTTCGACCACGCCGGCGGCGTCATAGCCGAGCACCTTCGGTTGCGCTTCGACCTGCGGCTTGGGCGAACGCACTTTCGTGTCGACGGGATTCACCGAGACGGCTTCGACACGCACGAGCAGATCGAAGCCGGTTGGCGCCGGCGGGTCGGGCAGTTCGACGTCGACAAGCGAATCGGGATCGTCGATGGGGAGGTAACGGGTGAGGGCGACGGCTTTCATGGGGATTCTCGTGGCTCCTGGGTTCACACCGGCGAGGGATTGCGCTCGAACGTGCGCTGGTGCCAGTACGGATACGCCGGCGTCACCGCGCTGGCTTCATCGAGCCTGGCGACCTGTTCCGGCGTGAGGTTCCAGCCCACCGCGCCGAGGTTCTGCTTCAGCTGTTCTTCGTTGCGTGCGCCGATGACGATGGTCGATACGGTCGGGCGCTGCAGCAGCCAGTTCAGCGCGATCTGCGGCACGGTCTTGCCGGTTTCGGCGGCGATGGCGTCGAGCGCGTCGACGACGCGATACAGAAGTTCATCATCGACCGGAGGACCGAAATCCGAACTGCCCGGAAGGCGGCTCACTTCCGGACGCGGCTGGCCGCGACGGATCTTGCCGGTGAGGCGGCCCCAGCCGAGCGGGCTCCAGATCACGCCGCCTACGCCCTGGTCCAGGCCGAGCGGCATCTGCTCCCACTCGTAATCGCGGCCGATCAGCGAGTAGTACGCCTGGTTGGCGACGTAGCGCGTCCAGCCGTAGCGGTCGGCGGTGGCGAGCGACTTCATCAGGTGCCAGCCGGAGAAGTTCGACACGCCCAGGTAACGGATCTTGCCCGCGCGCACGAGGTCGTCGAGCGTGCGCAGCGTTTCCTCCACCGGCGTCTTCGCATCGAAGCCGTGCAGCTGGAACAGGTCGATGTAGTCGGTGCCCAGGCGCTTGAGCTGCGCGTCGATGGTGCGCAACAGGTGGAAGCGCGAGGAGCCGACGCCGTTGGGGTCGTTCTCGTCGAAGCGGAACGTCGCCTTGGTCGAGATCAGCACCTTGTCGCGGCGGCCCTTTATGGCTTCGCCGAGGATGCTTTCGGCCATGCCGCCGGAGTACACGTCGGCGCTGTCGAACAGGTTCAGGCCGGCGTCCAGGCAGATGTCGATCAGGCGCGACGCTTCGGCGACATCGGTATTGCCCCACGAACCGAACAGCTGGCCCTTGCCGCCGAACGTGCCCGTGCCGAAGCTCAGTGCGGGGACGCGAAGGCCGGAGTTGCCGAGGTAACGGTGTTCCATCGATGAATCCTCGTTTGTTGCCTCATCGCCAGGTGTGCGGGAGGCGGGGGAGAGAGCGGCCCGCGGCGAACGGCCAGCGTGCCATTGGCGCTGCACACGCAGCGTGCACTAGTCCTGTTTCAGTGGGCCGGCTGCTTCACGCCGCTTCGGCCACGCAGTCCTGCGGCAACGCGTCAGGGCGCGCGCCGCGACGCTCGATCCGCACGCTCCACAGCGCGACGAGCAGGCCGGCGATTGTCACCAGCGAGGCGACCCAGGTGATCGCGGCCAGCCCCGGCCCGTGTTCGATCACCGTGCCGCCGAGCCACGCGCCGGCCGCATTGCCGAGGTTGAACGCGGCGATGTTGAAGCTCGAAGCGAGGTTCTGCCCCGCGCCTTCGGCGAAGCCCAGCACGCGCAGCTGCAGGGGCGAAACGGTCGCGAACGCGGTGATGCCGAGCAGGCCGACGAAGGCGATCATCAGCAGCTGGCTGTGCAGCACGAAGCTCATCAGCGCCAGCACCACGGCAAGCGCGAACAGCGTGCCCAGCAGCGCGGGCGTGGCGCGACGATCGGCCAGGCGTCCGCCCAGCAGGTTGCCCACCACCATGCCGCCGCCGAACACCAGCAGGATCGGCGACACCGCGGCATCGGAAAAACCGGTGAGCTGCGTCAGCAGCGGCTGCACGTAGGTGATCACCACGAACACGCCGGCGAAGCCGAGCATCGTCATCAGCAGGCCCAGCAGCACCTGCGGACGCGCGATGGTCGCCAGTTCCTCGCGCAGCGGCGCGGGCTCGCTGGTGTCGCGGCTGCGCGGCACGAGCAGTGCGATCACCGCCAGCGACACGAGGCCGACGACGCTCATCGCCCAGAACGTCGAACGCCAGCCCAGGTGCAGGCCGAGCCACGCGCCGGCCGGCATGCCGAGCAGCGTCGCCAGCGTCAGGCCGGAGAACATGATCGAAATGGCGGACGCCTTGCGTTCGGCCGGCACCAGGCCCGTGGCGACCACCGCGCCGACGCCGAAGAACGTGCCGTGCGTGAGCGAGGTGATCACGCGGGCGATCATCAGCGTCGTGTAGTCCGGCGCGAGCGCACAGGCGATGTTGCCGACGGTGTAGATGCCCATCAGCGCGAGCAGCACGGCCTTGCGCGGCATGCGGCGCGTGAGCAGCGTGAGGATCGGCGCGCCGGCGAACACGCCCAGCGCGTAGCCCGACACGAGCATGCCGGCGGCGGCGATGGACACATGCAGGTCCGCGGCGACCTGCAGCAGCAGGCCCATGATCACGAACTCGGCGCAGCCGATGCCGAAGGAGCCGGCGGTCAGTGCATACAGCGCCAGCGGCATGCGGCCCGTCGGCGCGGTCGGGGAAGCGGGGAGGGAGGGGGCGGCCAAGGCGGCGGGTCCTGGGGGAAAGGACCGCAGCCTATGCGCTTGCATCTTCTGCGCACACCGGCATGATGGCTAATCAGTTTCAATCGATCGTTGATAATCGACGAAGGAGCCCGCCGTGGACCGTATCGGCGATATCGCCCTGTTCCTGCGGGTGTTGGACCTCGGATCGATCAGCGCCGCCGCGCGCAGCCTGGACCTGTCCGTGGCGGTGGCCAGCCAGCGCCTGAAGCGGCTGGAGCGCGATCTGGGCGTGCGCCTGCTGCACCGGACCACCCGCCGCCTGCATGCCACGCCCGAAGGCGCCGCGCTCGCCGAGCAGGGCCGTCCGCTGGTCGAGGATCTGGAGGCGCTCACCGGCGGCCTGCGCCAGGCGGGCACCGAAATCAGCGGCACGTTGCGCGTCACCGCGTCGGCTTCGTTCGGGCGGCAGTACCTTTCGCCGCTGCTGCCGGAATTCCTCGCCCTGCATCCGCGCGTGAAGCTCAGCATCAACCTCACCGACCAGATGGTGGATCTGGTCAGCTCGGGGTTCGACCTGGCCATCCGCATCGGCGCACTCGACGATTCGTCGCTGGTGGCGCGCAAGCTCGCGGTGAATCAACGCGTGCTGTGCGCATCGCCGGATTACGTGCGTCGCCACGGCCAGCCACGCACGCCGCAGGAGCTGGCCGAACACGAATGCGTGCTGCTGGTGGGCAGCCAGGGGCGACAGGACGTGTGGCGTTTCGGCGATGGCGTGGGCGGCGAGATCGCGGTGCGCGTGCGCGGTCGCATGGAGACCAACTACGGCGAGATCGTGCGCGATGCCGTGGTGGCGGGGCTGGGCATCGCCATCCATTCGAGCTGGCACGTGGTTCGCGACCTGCGCGCCGGACGACTGGTGCAGGTGCTGGCGGACTATCCGCTGACCGAAAGCGGCATCTATGCGGTGATGCCGCAGCGCCGACTGGTGCCGCCGCGGGTTCGTGCGTTCGTGGATTTCCTGGCGGGGAAGTTTGCCGATCCGCCGTGGGACAAAGCCCCACTCGCTGCGGGAGAGGGGTTGGGGTGACCCTTCGGGCACCTTCTCAGCGCTGCACTCCCTGCGGTCGCCGCGGGGAGAAGGAACACCCCGTCAATCGAACGCAAACGCATCCAGCGCCAGCGACCCGAACTCATGCGAGCGATGCAGCGTCCGTACCGACGGCGCATCGCCGCCGGCGCCGAGCGCGACGAACAGCGGCATCAGGTGCTCCACCGTGGGGTGCGCGCGTTTCGCATGCGGCGCACGCGCGTGCCAGTCCAGTACCGCATCCAGGTCGTGCGCGTCGAGCTTTTCGTGCATCCATTGCGCGAACTCGCCCGCCCACGGCGTGAGCGGCGCATCGGCATGGCGCCAGTCCAGTTCGCCCAGGTTGTGCACGAAGCCGCCCGAACCGATCACCAGGACGCCTTCCTCGCGCAGCGGCGCCAGTGCGCGGCCGATCGCGAAATGCTGCGCGGCATCGCCGTGCGGCATCACCGACAGCGGCACCACCGGAATGCCGGCCTGCGGATACATCCGTCGCAGCGGCACCCACACGCCGTGGTCGATGCCGTGGTTCTCGCGAACGCGCGCGGGAATTCCGGCGTCGAGAAGACGCTGCGCGATGCCCTGCGCAAGATCGGGCGCACCCGGTGCGGGATAGCGCAGTGCATACAGTTCCGCGGGAAAGCCGCCGAAGTCGTGCACGGTTTCCGGCTGTGCATGGCCGCCCACCATGGGCTGGTCGGTCATGAAATGCGCCGAGGCGACGACGATCGCCTTCGGCCACGGAAGCTGTTCGCCCAGGCCGTCGAGGAAGCGGCCGGCGGGCGAGTCCTGCACGGCCAGCATCGGCGAGCCGTGGGAGAGGAAGAGGCTGGGAAGTCGGATAGGGGCGTCCATGTCCTTAAATTGAGCCCGATCCACGGATTTTCCAAGCGCGCGCGCCGGTCCGGTCCGTTCCGCGAACCGTGCCTTTCGACGGCGATGCATTCGCGATGTTCACGGCGGGCCAGCGCCCCGTGGACCACGATGGCCGCTCCGCCGCGGGCACTCGTCGAGCCGGACCATGAGCCACGCCCAGATCCGTTCCGCCGTCCGACCACCGCCGGATGCGGAGATGACGCATCTCGCCGACTACGTCGTCGAACCCGGGGTGGGTTCGCGCGAGGCATTCGAGACCGCCCGCTTCATGCTGCTGGATTCGCTTGCCTGCGCGGCACTGGCGATGGACCACGAGGAATGCGTCCGGCATCTGGGCCCATTGGTGCCCGGCATGCAGCTGCAGGGCGGTGCGCGCGTGCCGTACACCGCGTTCGAACTGGACCCCGCGCAGGCGGCCTACAACATCGGCACGCAGATCCGCTGGCTCGATTTCAACGACACCTGGCTCGCCGCCGAATGGGGCCATCCGTCCGACAACCTCGGCACGATCCTCGCGGTCGCCGACTACCTCGGCCACCAGGCGATGGCGCAGGGCAGGGCGCCGATGTCGATGCGCGACGTGCTGGGCTGGGCGATCAAGGCGCACGAAGTACAGGGCTGTTACGCGCTGCGCAATGCGTTCAATCGCGTCGGGCTCGACCACGTCATCCTCGTGCGCCTGGCGTCCACCGCGGTGGCGACGGCGATGTTCGGCGGCAGTCGCGATCAAGTGGTCACGGCGATCTCGCACAGCTGGATCGACAACGGCGCGCTGCGCACCTACCGGCACGCGCCCAACACCGGCCCTCGGAAAAGCTGGGCCGCCGGCGATGCTTGCCGGCGTGCGGTGATCCACGCGCTCAACGCGATCAAGGGCGTGGTGGGTTACCCCAGCGCGCTCACCGCACCGACGTGGGGCTTCTATGACGTCGCATTCGATGGAAAGCCCTTCCAGTTCGAGCGCGCGTTCGGCAGCTACGTCATGGAGAACGTGCTCTTCAAGATCAGCTTCCCCGCCGAGTTCCATGCGCAGACCGCAGTGGAATGCGCCATGCAGCTGCACCCGCTGATCGCGCCGCGGATCGAACGGGAAGGGGTGGAGTCGGTGGAGCGGATCGTCATCCGGACCCAGGAGGCGGCGCTGCGGATCATCGACAAGACCGGGCCCCTGGCGAACTACGCCGACCGCGACCACTGCATCCAGTACATGGTGGCCGTCCCCCTGCTGTTTGGCCGTTTGACCGCGCAGGACTACACCGACGCCGTGGCGATCGATCCCCGGATCGATTCGCTGCGCGGGCGGACCGTGGTGATGGAAAACCCCCGGTTTACCCAGGAGTACTTCGATCCCGACAAACGGTATATCGGCAATTCCGTTCAGGTGTTCTTCAAAGACGGAGCATCGACGCCGGAGGTTTCGATCGACTACCCGATCGGCCATCGTCGCCGTCGCGCTGAGGGGATGCCCGTCCTGATGCGAAAGTTCGAAAACGCGATCGGTCCGAAACTGCCTGAAATACAGGCGCGGACGTTGATGACGCTGGCCAGCTCGCCAGGTGGATTCGACGCCATGCCGGTTACGCAGTTCATGTCGTTGTTCAAGAAATGAATCACTACGTAGCGTTGGAAACGCGTGCGGGAACTTATGCGTTTGTTAGTTCACCGTTAACACCGCTTTCACATAGGCAAACTTAACCTCCGCGTCGATGGCGTCGTTAGGGCGGGCCGTCCTCCATGGATTGCAGGGGGACTCACGCAGACGCTGTTTCCGATTTCTCAGATCAAGGAGCTGGATACATGAATAAGAAACTCCTCTGCGCCGCCCTGATGGGTGGTCTGAGCCTCGCCCAGGCCGCCAATGCCCAGGTCGCCGACGACCGCTGGTACCTCACCGGCTCGGCCGGCATGAACATCCAGGACAACGATCGCGGCACCCGCAACGCGCCGTTCGGCACGCTGGGCGTCGGCAAGTTCCTCAATGACAACTGGTCGCTCGACGGTGAACTGAACTATCAGAACCCGAACTTCGACGACAACCAGGACCTCAACTGGTCCCAGTACGGCATCTCGTTCGATGCCCGTCGCTTCTTCAATGCCGAAGGCCGCAACTGGGCGCCGTACGTCCTGATGGGCCTGGGCTACCAGGAATCGGAAGAAGAGTTCGACCGCTTCCCGGATCCGAACTCGCCCGGCGAGCGCAAGGAAGGCAACATCGCCGCGAAGGTCGGTGTCGGTATCCAGAGCGCCCTGGCCGGCAAGCGCGCCGCCATCCGCACCGAGCTGGCCTATCGCGCCGACTTCGACGACAGCGCGCCGGACGCCGGTGCACAGGCCGGTCGCGACGAAAGCTGGTTCGGCGACATCCTGGCTTCGGTCGGCGTCGTGATCCCGCTGGGTGCCCCGGTCGTCGCTCCGCCGCCGGCTCCGGCCGCGCCGAGCTGCGCCGACCTCGACGACGACGGTGACGGCGTCAACAACTGCGACGACAAGTGCCCGGACTCGCAGGCTGGCCAGACCATCGGTCCGGACGGCTGCCCGGTGCCGGTGTCGATCGACCTGAAGGGCGTGAACTTCGACTTCGACAAGTCGAACCTGCGTCCTGACGCGATCTCGATCCTGTCGGAAGCGACGGAGATCCTGAAGCGCTATCCGGAACTGAAGGTCGAAGTGGCAGGCCATACCGACCAGTGCGGCAAGGACGACTACAACCAGAAGCTGTCCGAGCGCCGTGCGACGGCCGTGTACGACTACCTGACCAGCAACGGCGTGGATGCCTCGCGCCTGCAGGGTCCGATCGGCTACGGCGAGAGCCGTCCGCTGGAAGACAAGGGCCAGGCGTTCCCGGGCTGCAAGAGCGAGATCAACCGCCGTACCGAGCTCAACGTCCAGAACTAAGGACCAGCCGGTACGCGGGAAGCCTCCCGCGGTACCAAAACGAAGCCCGGCAAATGCCGGGTTTCGTTTATTTAGAGAGCATATTTAGCAAATAACGTTAACTAGTATTAACAATCGTTTTGACAGGTGTATCATTTCCGAGTCAGTGACCCGCGGTGCTGACCCTCGCTGGTCCCCGTTCAGGTCCTGCCTGGGTGTGCGCCGCCTGCAGTAAATGACGTGTTCCCCCCCAAACCGTTTCCTTACTGATCCAAGGAGTGACAGATGAAGATCCGTTTGTTGAGCACTGCGTTGTTGGCCGGTCTGGCGTTCGCCCAGGTCGCCGGAGCGCAGGAATTCGATGACCGCTGGTACGTGACCGGCTCGGCCGGCATGAACATCCAGGACAACGACCGTGGCACGCGTAATGCCCCGTTCGCCGGTCTTGGCGTCGGCAAGTTCCTGAACCAGGACTGGTCGCTCGATGGTGAGCTGAACTACCAGAACCCGAACAACGACGCGAACCAGGACCTGAACTGGAGCCAGTACGGCGTCTCGCTCGACCTGCGTCGTCACTTCACCGCCGAAGGCCGCAACTGGGCCCCGTACGTGCTGATGGGCCTGGGCTACCAGCGCTCGGAAGAAGAGTTCGATGCGTTCCCGAACCCGAACTCCCCGGGACAGCGTGAGGAAGGCAACCTGGCCGCCAAGGTCGGCGTTGGTATCCAGAGCGCCCTGGCCGGCAAGCGCGTCGCGGTCCGTACCGAACTGGCCTACCGCGCCGACTTCGACGACGGCAGCGTCTCGGCCCCGAGCGAAGACTGGTTCGGCGACTTGCTGGCTTCGGTCGGCGTCGTGATTCCGCTGGGCGCCCCGACCGTCGCCGCTCCGCCGCCGGCTCCGGCCGCGCCGAGCTGCGCCGACCTCGACGACGACGGCGACGGCGTCAACAACTGCGACGACAAGTGCCCGGACTCGCAGGCTGGCCAGACCATCGGTCCGGACGGCTGCCCGGTGCCGGTGTCGATCGACCTGAAGGGCGTGAACTTCGACTTCGACAAGTCGAACCTGCGTCCTGACGCGGTTTCGATCCTGTCGGAAGCGACCGAGATCCTGAAGCGCTATCCGGAGCTGAAGGTCGAAGTCGCCGGTCACACCGACCAGTGCGGCAAGGACGCGTACAACCAGAAGCTGTCCGAGCGCCGTGCGACGGCCGTGTACGACTACCTGACCAGCAACGGCGTGGACGCTTCGCGCCTGCAGGGTCCGATCGGCTACGGCGAGAGCCGTCCGCTGGAAGACAAGGGCCAGGCGTTCCCGGGCTGCAAGAGCGAGATCAACCGCCGTACCGAGCTGAACGTCCAGAACTAAGGACGCGCGACGTACGCGGAGGTTCCGCGAGCAACACCTTCGAAGCCCGGCCTCGTGCCGGGCTTCGTTTTTGTGAGGCTTCCTACCGGGAATTTTTCCCGGATACGGCCCGCTAACGTCTTCTTATCATTCCTGCGCCTTCTGAAAAGCACGCAAGCCGACGTCGGACGAATCGATGTCATCGCCATCGTTCGCGTTCAGAAGATCCGTTGCTTTCATTTTGCGTAAGGAGTGAACCTTGAAGATCCATCTGCTCAGCACCGCCCTCCTGGCCGGCCTGACGTTCGCCCAGGTTGCGAACGCACAGGTTTCCGACGATCGCTGGTACCTGACCGGTTCGGCGGGCATGAATCTCCAGGACAACGACCGTGGCACGCGCAACGCGCCGTTCGGCACGCTGGGCGTTGGCAAGTTCCTCAACGAGAACTGGTCGCTCGACGGCGAACTGAACTACCAGAACCCGAACAACGATGCGAACCAGGACCTGAACTGGAGCCAGTACGGCGTCTCGCTCGATGCGCGTCGCTTCTTCAACGCAGAAGGCCGCAACTGGGCCCCGTACGTGCTGATGGGCCTGGGCTACCAGCGTTCGGAAGAAGAGTTCGATGCGTTCCCGAGCGTGAACTCTCCGGCACAGCGTGAGGAAGGCAACCTGGCCGCCAAGGTCGGCGTCGGCATCCAGAGCGCACTGTTCGGCAAGCGCGCCGCCATCCGCACCGAACTGGCCTACCGCGCCGACTTCGACGACGGCAGCGTGCACGCTCCGAAGGAAGACTGGTTCGGCGACGTGCTGGCATCGGTCGGCGTCGTGATCCCGCTGGGTGCGCCGGCTGCGGCTGCCGTGATCGCGCCGCCGCCGGCCGGCAAGACCTGCGCCGACCTCGACGACGACGGCGACGGCGTCAACAACTGCGAAGACAAGTGCCCGACCTCGCAGGCGGGCCAGACCATCGGTCCGGACGGTTGCGCCGTGAATCTGTCGATCGACCTGCACGGCGTGAACTTCGACTTCGACAAGGCGGCGCTGCGTACCGACGCGGTTTCGATCCTGGCCGAAGCCGCGCAGATCCTGACGCGCCATCCGGAGCTGCGCGTCGAAGTGGCCGGCCACACCGACCAGTGCGGCAAGGACGGCTACAACCAGAAGCTGTCCGAGCGCCGCGCACGCGCCGTGTACGACTACCTGACCTCGCACGGCGTCAGCGCTTCGCGTCTGGCCGGTCCGACCGGCTACGGCGAGAGCCGTCCGCTGGAAGACAAGGGCCAGGCGTTCCCGGCGTGCAAGAGCGAAATCAACCGCCGTACCGAGCTGAACGCCCAGAACTGACGCACGCGCGACATACGCGGGAGGTTTCCGCGTGATCCCCGAAGCCCGGCCCCCGCGCCGGGCTTCGGCGTTTCGGTCGATCGCGAATGTTGTGGCCGCATCGCGCATTCACGGCCGCTCGAACGCCACCGGGCGTAAACTGCGCACGCCCCGCGATTCACGGAGAACGGCCATGCGCGCACTGATCGGTCTGTCCTGCCTGCTGCTTGCCGGCGTCGCCCAGGCGCAGAGCGCGCAATGCGGTTCGATGGCCGCGCCCAAGGCGTTGCCGATCAGGCCGACGGTCGTCGCGCCCATCGCCCCGGAACTGGTCGCGCCGAGTCACCAGCTGGGCGCACCGACCGGTGTGCTCTCGCAGGCGTTCGACGAATCCCTGGCGGTCGACCAGGTCCTTTTCCGGCTGCGCGTGGAAGGCTGCCAGGTCGCCAAGGCGCTGCCGGCCGCGCCCATGGCCGTTCCGAATCCCGATGATCCGGCCGCCTACAAGCCCAAGACGCAGTTCGACAACACGCCGTGGCGGTTCAACATGAACCAGAACGGCAAGAAGATGACGGCCGAGGAATTCGACGCATGGATGAAGGCCAAAGGCGTGCGCGTCGTGAAAGCCAAGACCGTCGCGACACCACCGCCAGCCGCCGAGGCGGCGCCCACGACGCAGCCCGACAAGAAGTGAAGCCGCGCGCGCCTCGCGCGCCGGCGAAAGGCCGATCGCAGAAGACAGCGGCGAGCGCCTCGAACGCACCGCGACACGGCTTGGCGCGCGTGCTGTCGAAACAGGGGCTGTGTTCGCGCACGGAAGCCGCGCGCTGGATCCAGGGCGGGCGTGTCGAAGTGGATGGCCGCGTCGTTCGCGATCCCGAATTCCCCATCCGCAGCGACGGCGCGCAGCGCATCGTCGTCGATGGCCGGCCGATCGACGATGCGCCGCGTCTGTACGTAATGCTCAACAAGCCGCGTGGCCTGGTGACGAGCACGCAGGACGAGCGCGGCCGGGACACCGTGTATCGCTGCTTCGACAGCGCGGGCCTGCCGTGGATCGCGCCGGTGGGGAGACTGGACAAGGCGAGCGAGGGCCTGCTGCTTTTCAGCAACGACCCTGCGTGGGCGGCGGGCATCACCGATCCCGACTCGGGCCCGTTGAAGACCTATCACGTGCAGATCGACACCGTGCCCGACGAACGCATGCTTGCCATGCTCGTCGACGGTGTCCAGGCGCAGGGCGAACTCCTGCGCGCCGCATCGGTTCGCCTGCTGCGCAGCGGCGAACGCAATGCGTGGCTCGAGATCGTCCTGGACGAAGGCCGCAATCGGCAGATCCGTCGGCTGCTTGCCGCAGTCGACATCGCCGTGCTGCGACTGGTGCGCGTGGCGATAGGTTCGCTGGAACTTGGTGAGTTGCCAAAAGGGCAGTGGCGAGAACTCACCGCAACCGAGGCCGAAGCGCTATTCAGCAATGTGCACGTGCACGGCGGGTGAAGCCGTGTGCAAGATCAATGCAGGAATGTGGGGGAAATCACTGTTTTCCCGACAATTCTGCTTGCATACACCCCCACGTTCGGGCCTACACTTTCGCGAACTTCGTCGTGGGGGATAACCGGAAATGAACAAAATGATGATGGCGGTTTCGCTGCTCCTCGTGTCCGCCGCGGCGTCGGCGCACAGCGGTTCGCAGATCAAGGTGGAAAGCGCGCGCTCGCCGGTGTCGGAGCATTCGCTGGTGCGTTTCGACGGGGCGCAGAACGTCGCGTTCGCAGGCAAGAAGAAGCCGGCTGCGAAGGCCGAAGAGCCCAAGGCCGCTGAACCGGCCAAGGAAGAGACGGCGAACCTCGATCCGAACACCTACAAGCCGAAGACGCAGTTCGACAACACGCCGTACCGCTTCAACATGCAGCAGAACGGCAAGAAGATGACCGCCGAGGAATTCGATGCCTGGATGAAGTCGCGCGGTTTCCGCGTGGCCAAGGGCGCGAACAACGGCGGCGCTGCGCCGGCGGCCGGTGCCGCTCCGGCGGGCAAGGAAGTCGCGGCGGAAGCCAAGGCCAAGTAAGCGGCACGGCTCCACCGGTACGCAAAAGAAAAAGGCCGGTCATCGACCGGCCTTTTCTTTTGCCTCGCCGTTGCGCGAGTCAGCCTTTCAACACGCCCAGCTCGCGCCCGATCTTGATGAACGCCGCGATCGCGCGATCCAGGTGCTCGCGCGTGTGCGCCGCCGACATCTGCGTGCGGATGCGCGCCTGCCCCTGCGGCACGACCGGGAAGAAGAAGCCGATCGCGTAGATGCCTTCTTCGAGCAGGCGCGCGGCGAACTTCTGCGCCAGCGGCGCGTCGTACAGCATCACCGGCGCGATCGGGTGCACGCCCGGCTTGATGTCGAAGCCGGCCTTCGTCATCTGTTCGCGGAAGTACGCCGTGTTCGCGGCCAGTCGCTCGCGCAGTTCGCCCGCGGTGGACAGCATCTGGAACGCCTTGATGCCCGCGGCCACCACGTGCGGCGGCAGCGAGTTGGAGAACAGGTACGGCCGCGAACGCTGGCGCAGCAGTTCGATCACTTCGCGCTTGGCCGTCGTGAAGCCGCCGAGCGCGCCGCCCATCGCCTTGCCGAGCGTGCCGGTGAAGATGTCGATCTTCTCCATCGCGCCCTTCACTTCGGCCGAGCCGCGGCCGTTCGCGCCGAGGAAGCCGGTGGCGTGGCATTCGTCGATGTGCACCAGCGCGCCGTATTGCTTGGCCAGGCGCGTGATCTCGTCCAGCGGCGCGATGAAGCCGTCCATCGAGAACACGCCGTCGGTGGTGATCATGATCGTGCGCGCGCCGTCGGCCTTGGCCTGCTGGAGCTGCTTCTCCAGGTCGGCCATGTCGCAGTTGGCATAGCGGTAGCGCTTGGCCTTGCACAGGCGCACGCCGTCGATGATCGAGGCGTGGTTGAGCGCGTCGGAGATGATCGCGTCCTTCTCGTCCAGCAGCGGCTCGAACAGGCCGCCGTTGGCGTCGAAACAGGCGGCGTAGAGGATGGTGTCTTCGGTGCCGAAGAAGTCCGCAATGGTCTTCTCCAGCTGCTTGTGCAGGTCCTGCGTGCCGCAGATGAAGCGCACCGAGGCCATGCCGAAGCCGTGCGTGTCCAGCGCGTCCTTCGCCGCGGCGATGACGTCGGGGTGATCGGCGAGGCCCAGGTAGTTGTTGGCGCAGAAATTCAGCACCGTGCGGCCGTCGGCGAGCGTGATCTCCGCCGACTGCGGGGAGGTGATGATGCGCTCGGACTTGAACAGGCCGGCGTCGCGGATTTCCTCGAGCGTGCGCTCGTAGCGTTCGGTCAGGCTCATGTGCGCTCCACTCAGTTCCAGCTCAACACGACCTTGCCGGCCTTGCCCGCTTCCATCAGGTCGAAACCCTTCTGGAAGTCCTCGACCGGCAACTGGTGCGTGAGCACCTTGCCGAGCGGGAACCCGCTGAGCACCAGCTGCGTCATCTTGTACCAGGTCTCGTACATCTTCCGGCCGTAGATGCCGTGGATGGTGAGGCCCTTGAAGATGATCTTGTCCCAGTCGGCGCCCGCGCCCTTGGGCATGATGCCGAGCATCGCGATCTTGCCGCCGTGGTACATGCAGTCGAGCATGTCGTTGAACGCGCGCGGGTTGCCGCTCATTTCCAGGCCCACGTCGAAGCCTTCCATGTGCAGGTCGGCCATCACGTCCTTGAGCGAGGTGTTGGCGACGTTGACCACGCGCGTGGCGCCCATGTCGGCGGCCAGCTTCAGGCGGAAATCGTTGACGTCGGTGACCACGACATTGCGTGCGCCGATGTGCTTGCAGATGCCCGCGGCGATGATGCCGATGGGGCCGGCGCCGGTGATCAGCACGTCCTCGCCGACGACGTCGAACTCCAGCGCGCAATGCGCGGCGTTGCCGTAGGGGTCGAAGAACGCGGCGAGCTCGGACGGGATCTGGTCCGGAATCGGCCACAGGTTGCTGGCCGGCATCACGATGTACTCGGCGAAGGCGCCATTGCGGTTCACGCCGATGCCGGTCGTGTTGGGGCACAGGTGCTGGCGACCGGCGCGGCAGTTGCGGCAGTGGCCGCAGACGATGTGGCCTTCGGCCGACACGCGCTGGCCCACCGTGTAGCCGGTCACGCCGGCGCCGACTTCGACCACGCGGCCGACGAACTCATGGCCGATCACCAGGCCCGGCTTGATCGTGCGCTGGCTCCATTCGTCCCACAGGTAGATGTGCAGGTCGGTGCCGCAGATCGCGGTCTTTTCCAGCTTGATCAGCACTTCGTTCGGACCGGGCGAGGGGACGGGCACTTCTTCCATCCAGATGCCCTTGCCGGCTTCGCGCTTGACCAGCGCCTTCATCATTTGCGTCATGTGGGAGTCGTCCGCGGATTGGCGGTAAAGAAGCGCGAATTATACGCGGCAGCCGGACCCTGACCGGTTGCCCGGTTTGCCGCAGGCGGCTGGCTTGGCCTATCGTCGCCGCCTCCCCGAGCCGTGAAGCACCCGAGCCCGACCATGCGCCGCCGTCTGTTGAGCCTTTCCGTTTCCCTTCCGCTGGCCCTGGGCCTGAACAGCGCCGCGTACGCCGATGAAGGCATGTGGATGCCCTCCCAGCTGCCCGACATCGCCGGCCAGCTCAAGGCGGCCGGCTTCAAGGGGAACGCCCGCGACCTGGCCGAACTGGCGAAACCGCCGATGAACGCGGTGGTGAAGGTTGGCGGCGCCAGCGGTGCGTTCGTCTCGAAGGACGGCCTGGTGCTGACCAACCACCACGTCGCCTTCGGTGTCATCCAGTACAACTCCAAGCCCGGTCGCGACCTGATCCAGGACGGCTTCATCGCCGCCGATCGCGCCGCCGAACTGCCGGCCAACCCGGATTACCGCGTGCTGGTAACCACCGGTTTCGACCGGATCACCGACCGCATCCTCGCGGGTGCCTCGGGCAAGCAGGGGCGCGCGTACTTCGATGCGGTGGATGCCGCCACCAAGGCCGCGGTCGCCGAATGCGAACGCGAGCCCGGCACCCGTTGCAGCGTCGCCAACATGTATTACGGCACCGACTTCTATCTTGTCCGCCAGCTCGAACTGCGGGACGTGCGCCTGGTCTACGCGCCGCCCAACGCGATCGGCAACTTCGGCGGGGAGGTCGACAACTTCGTCTGGCCGCGCCACGCGGGCGATTTCACGCTGCTTCGCGCCTACGTCGGTCGCGATGGCAAGCCCGCCGACTATTCGCCCGACAACGTGCCCTATGTGCCGCCGGCGCACCTGCAGGTGTCCACGCGCAACGTGAAGGAAGGCGATTTCGCGATGCTTGCCGGTTATCCGGGCGTGACGTTCCGCCACCGCATGGCATCGGAATTCTCGAACCAGATCGACTGGCAGCTGCCTTCGCGCGTGGCCGTGTACCAGCAGATGATCGACGTGATCGAAGGCACGGCCGCGAAGGACGAAGCCGCGCGGGTCGCCTATGCCTCGCAGGTTCGCAACCTGAAGAACAACCTCAAGCGTGCGCAGGGCGAACTGGATGGCCTGCGTCGCAGCGATGCCGCACGCGTTCGCCGCGAGGACGAAACGGCGATGTTCGCCTGGCTCGACAAGCAGCCCGACGCCGCCGCGACGCGTGCCGACATCGCCGCCGCGCAGGCGGTGCTCGATGCCGGCGTCGCCACGCGCGACCGCGACCAGCTGATCGGCCTGCTCCAGTCGCAGACGCAGCTGCTGCGCGCGGCGATCACGGTGCAGCGCCTCGCGAACGAACGCACGAAGCCCGATGCACAGCGCGAGATCGGCTACCAGCAGCGCGATGAAGTGCTGATCACCGGCCAGCTGAAGCAGGCGCAGCGCCGTTACGCGCCGCAGGTAGAGAAGGCGCTGCTGACCGAACTGCTCACGCAGTACCAGGCGCTGCCGCCGGCGCAGCATGTCGCCGAACTCGACGCCGTGTTCGGCACCACGTCGGCGCAGCTGAAATCGAAGCTCGACGCGATGTATGCCGGCACGCAGTTGAACGAAGAAGCCAATCGCCTGGCTGCGATGCAGGCTGATCGCGCAATGCTCGCCGCATCCAAGGACACGCTGCTACAGGCCGCCGCTGCGCTGATGCCGGCCCTGTTGCGCCTGGACGAAGAGGCCAAGGCCAGCGCCGGTGAACTGCTGCGCCTGCGCCCGGCGTACATGCGCGCGCTGATTGCGTTCCGAAAGTCGCAGGGGCGCGCGGTGTATCCGGATGCGAATTCCACGCTGCGCGTGAGCTATGGCCGCATCAGCGCGATGGACCCGCGCGACGGCGTGCATTACCGCCCGCTCACCACCGTGCAGGGCATCGTCGAGAAGCACACCGGCGAAGAACCGTTCGACGCGCCGCAGGCGTTGCTCGATGCCATCGCGAAGGGCGACTTCGGCACCACCGCCGAGCCGAGCCTGGGCACGCAGACCGTGGATTTCCTCACCAACCTCGATACGACCGGCGGCAACTCCGGATCGCCCGTGCTCGATGCGCAGGGCAAGCTCATCGGCCTGAACTTCGACAGCAACTGGGAAGCGGTGAGCGCGAGCTGGATGTTCGACCCGCGCTTCAAGCGCGCGATCCACGTCGACATGCGTTACCTGCGCTGGCTGCTGGCGAAGGTGTATCCGGCGCCGCACCTGCTGAAGGAAATGGCGCTGCCGGCGGAGTGAGCCACGCACGCCTTTGCCGATACGGGCGGCTCGATACGTGCATGAACAGGCATCGTGCACGGCGAGCCGCCAGATCGCGCCGCACCGCAGCATGGTTTCGTTTCGCGCACGCGGGCTAGACTCGGACTTCAAAAACACCGGACAGGAGTGGCGCATGCGTCTTGCGGGGCTGGCAGTTGGTATCGGATGTGGACTCGGCGCGATGATCGCGGCCGGTGCGGCGCATGCGGCCGAAGGCATGTGGGTGCCGCAGCAGTTGCCGGCGATCGCCGGTCCACTGAAGAAGGCCGGCCTGAAGCTAAATCCGTCGCAGCTGGCCAACCTCACCGGCGATCCGATGGCGGCCGTCGTGTCGCTCGGTGGCTGCACCGCCAGTTTCGTTTCGCCGCAGGGCCTGGTGGTCACCAATCATCACTGCGCGTACGGCGCCATCCAGCTCAACTCCACGCCCGAGAAGAACCTGATGCAGGACGGCTTCAACGCCGCCACGCCATCGCAGGAAGTCTCCGCCGGTCCGAACGCGCGCATCTATGCGCTGGACACGATCCAGGACGTGACCAAGCAGGTGCACGAGGCCATCGCCGCCGCGCCCGATGCGCTGGGCCGCACGCATGCGCTGGAAAAGATCGAAAAGCAGCTGGTCGCCTCGTGCGAACGTGAAGCCGGTTTCCGCTGCCGCCTGTACAGCTTCTCCGGCGGCAACAGCTATCGCCTGTTCCGCAATCTCGAAATCAAGGACGTTCGCCTCGTCTACGCACCGCCGGGCAGCATCGGCAACTACGGCGGCGAGGTGGACAACTGGACGTGGCCGCGCCACACCGGCGATTTCGCGTTCTATCGCGCCTACGTCGGCAAGGACGGCAAGCCGGCCGCGTATTCGCTCGACAACGTTCCATACCAGCCCAAGCACCATCTGAAGCTCGCCGACAAGCCGCTGGGCGAACGCGACTTCGTGATGGTCGCCGGCTACCCCGGCCGCACGGCACGCTACGCGCTGGCCGAGGAGTTCGACGAAACCGCGAACTGGACGTATCCGACCATCGGCGCGCACTACAAGCGCCTGGTCGCACTGGTGCAGCGCGAAGGCAGCAAGAACCCCGACATCGCCGTGCGTTACGCCAGCACCATCCGCGGCTGGCAGAACGTGATGAAGAATTACGACGGCCAGCTGGAGGGCTTCAGGCGCATCGGCGCGGCCGGCAAGAAACAGGCCGAAGAGACGGCGGTGCTCGAATGGTTGCGCGGGCAGGGCGCGCAGGGCGAGGCGGCCATCGCCGCGCACAACAAGCTCGTCGCGCTGGACGAGGCGGCGCGCACGCATCGCGAACGCGACCTCGTCTTCGGCCAGTTGCGCAGCACCGGCACGCTGGGCGCGGCGACGCAGCTGTACCGTTTTGCGCTCGAACGCGCCAAGCCCGATGCCGACCGCGAACAGGGTTACCAGGAACGCGATCGCCCGACCATCGAGGGTGCGATGCGCCAGATGGAACGTCGCTACGTTCCCGCGATGGATCGCGAGTTGCAGGCGTATTGGCTGCGCGAGTACCTGAAGCTTCCCGATTCGCAGCGCGTGCCCGCGCTCGACAAGTGGCTGGGCGGCAATGACGAGAAGGCCATCCAGGCCGCACTCGACAAGCTTTCGAAGACGAAGCTCGGCCGCACCGAACAGCGCGTCTCGCTGATGACCGCCGACAAGGCCGAGTTCGAGAAGAGCAAGGACCCGGCGGTCCAGTTCGCCGTGGCGATCATGCCGACCGTGTTGCAGCTGGAGCAGGAAGGCAAGGCGCGCGCGGGCGATGCGCTCCTCGCGCGGCCGCTGTACCTGCAGGCCGTGGCCGACTACAAGAACAGCAAGGGGCAGGCGGTGTATCCGGACGCCAATTCCTCGCTGCGCATCACCTTCGGCAACGTCATGGGCTACACGAAGACCGACGGAACCAAGCAGGTGCCGTTCACGCGCTTGGAGGAAGTCGCGGCGAAGGCGACGGGCAAGGAGCCGTTCAACGCGCCGCAGACGCTCCTCGACGCGATCGCCGCGAAGAACTACGGCGGCCTGGCCGACCGCAAGCTCAAGACGGTGCCGGTGAATTTCCTCTCGGACCTGGACATCACCGGCGGCAATTCCGGCTCGCCCGTGCTGGACGCGAACGGCAAGCTCGTGGGCCTGGCGTTCGACGGCAACTGGGAGTCGGTGAGCAGCAACTGGGTCTTCGATCCGGCGATGACGCGCATGATCGCGGTGGACCAGCGCTACATGCGCTGGATCATGCAGGAGGTCTTCCCGGCACCGCAGCTGCTTCAGGAGATGGGCGTTCCGGAGAAGGCGGGGAAGTAACCCGACCTTCTGCCGCAACGAAGGCGCCGTCACGCGACGCCTTCGTTGCGGAATATCGAAGCGGCGACGGGCTACTCGTCGTCCAGCGTGAAATCGAACGTGTAGTAATGCTTGCCCTCGACGATGTCGATCTGCATCCGTCCGCGCAGGCCTTCCAGTTCGCCCGTGCCCGAATCGGGCACCACCGTCACCGACAGCGCAGGCGCGCCGCGATCCAGCGTGCCGCTGTGTTGCGTGAGGAATGCGCCGCGCAAACCGTCGAGCGTGCCGTCGATGCGTTCGACCGCGACGTAGGCCGCCGAGCCGTCGACCTGGGTGCCGACCGCGAGCATGTGCACCACGCTGGTTGCGTCGAGCGCGCCCTGGAACTGCTTGTCGAACCGGAAATGGCCGGCGACCGCGCCGCCGCCGAGATCGAAACCGCCTTCCGGCGTGCGCTTCACATCGAACTCGCCCTTGACCTGTGGCATCGCTGTAGCTCCGTGGGTGAAGCGCGCATCGTCCCGCAGGCGCGCGGCCGTTGCCAGTGCAACCGTTGTGCAGGCCTGCGCTTTTGCTAGGCTGGGGCATTCGGCGCGACGTTTCCGTCGGCCGCTCCCACACGGATCCGAACATGCGCATTCTGCTTGCCCGTCACGGCGAAACGCCCTGGAACGCCGAAGGTCGCTACCAGGGGCAGGAGGACATTCCGCTGTCCGAGGTCGGCATCGGACAGGCGCGCGCATTGGGTGCGCGTCTGCGCGAGGTGCCCATCACCCGTGCCGTCGCCTCGCCGCTGGGGCGTGCGCGGCAGACGGCGGAGTTCGCGCTGGGCGATCGCGATATGCCGCTGACGCTCGATCCGGGCCTGATGGAAATCGCGCACGGCACGTGGGAAGGCCTGCTCGCCACCGAAATCCGCGAACGCGATCCCGACCGCCTGAAAGCCTGGCGCGACACGCCGCACGAGGTGCTGATGCCGGAAGGCGAATCGCTGCAGCACGTGTTCGAGCGCGCATGGCCGGCGTTCGCGCGCGCCACCGACGGGCTCGGCGCAAGCGATACGTTGCTCGTCGTCGCGCACGACGCGGTGAACCGCGTGCTGCTGTGCCACGTGCTGGGCATTCCGTTCGCGCGGCTGTGGACGTTCCGCCAGGCGCCGACGACGATCAACCTTCTGGAAGGCCCGGACGTCGATCACCTGGACGTGGTGCGCCTGAACGATTGCAGCCACCACACGGCGTTCTTCGGCGAGGCAGTGCATCGGGCGCTGTAGGCCCGTTGTCGAGATCGATCACCATGGCAAACGGAACTGCCGACAAAGCTCCCGAACCCAGCGCGCCGGAATCGATCCGCGCGTTCCTCGAGGCGCCTGCCACCGACCGCGCGAGCCGGCTCGCCAAGGTCTTGACCGACACCGCCGTGCTTGCGCTTACCGGGATGGACGCGTGGGAGCGGCACATCCGGAAGGAGCTGTGGTACGCCGCGGCCATGGTGAAGCGGCCGTGGTGGATTCCCACTGCGGAAATCGGTCCGCTGACCTGGTTGCACGTGTGCAGTGGAGATGGCCATGTACGCGAGCGCGCGTTGCGTGTGCTGTCGGGCGGTGCGCCCAACCGCTTCTTCTTCGCGCTGGTGATGCGCCGCCTCAACGACTGGGTTCCGCAGGTTCGCGCCGCGGCACGCGAACAACTGCCGGGCCTGGCGATGCGCTCAGACCCGGACGACGTGGCCGACGTGCTCTGGGCCACGCTTGCGCACTTGGCCTCGTGGGGAAGGATGGAGCCTGCCGATCGTGCGGTCGTGGAGGTCATGATGTCGCTGGAGCCGGTCGCACTCCGGTTGAAGGCGCGCATCCTCGACGCCAGCGCGGGACCTGTCGCCAGGATCCTGTCGCAGGCCGGTCGCTTCGCCACGTTCGATGACTGCCTGATGGAAATCGCCGAGCGAGCGGCCCAACCCTCCGTTCGCGCCCGCGCATATCGAAGCCAACTCGAAGCCCGCATGAGGTGGGTTGTCGGGAGAAGGCAGGTCTGGACCGACGTGAAGTGGTGCAAGAGCCGGTACGAGGCGCTTTTCGACGAACGCCCCGTACCGGTCGGCGCTTCGTTCGGACAGGTCGTGGCGAGCGCCGCCGGGGACTCCTCGCCGGTGGTCCGTTGGATCGCGGCCGAGTTCCTCCTCACGCGTTGGGTCGACCTGGGAGACCAAGCGCTGCCCCTGGCCCAAAGGCTTGCCGCCGACCGCGCGCCGCATGTGGCCGCACGAGGACGATTTGCACTGGAGCGACTGGGGGGCCGGGGCGGGGCGCTTTCGGGTCCGGGATAGGTGCGAGCTGGCCGGCGCACCCGGGCAATGCATGCCGGTCCGTACGCGCGCCGGCGATAATGCCCGGATGACCCGCACGCTCCCCGACTGGCTCGACTACATCGAACGCATCCACCCCCGGTCCATCGACATGGGGCTCGACCGCATCCGCGTGGTCGCGCAGGCGCTGGGCCTTGGCAAGCCGGGCAAGGCGGTGATCACGGTGGGCGGGACCAACGGCAAGGGCTCGACGGTCGCGTTCATCGAGTCCATCGCGCGCGCGGCCGGATGGAAGGTCGGCGCGTACACGTCGCCGCACCTGCTTGCGTATAACGAACGCGTCCGCATCGACGGCGCCGATGCGTCCGACTCGGCGCTGATCGACGCCTTCGAGGCCATCGAAGCGGCGCGTGGCGACACGCAGCTGACCTATTTCGAGTACGGCACGCTGGCCGCGTTATGGCTGTTCGAACGCGCGAAGCTGGACCTGGCGATCCTGGAGGTCGGCCTTGGCGGGCGGCTGGATGCAACCAACCTCGTCGATGCCGATGTCGCGGTGATCACCACCGTGGACCTGGACCACCAGGATTATCTGGGCGAGGACCGCGAGCAGATCGGCGCCGAAAAAGTGGGCATCGCCCGCGCGTGGAAGCCGCTGGTGCTGGGCGACAACGATCCGCCGTCGAGCGTGCTCGGGCATGCGTATCGCATCGGCGCGCCGACATGGCGCATCGCCAACGATTTCTTCTTCGAACCGTTGCCGTCCTCGCTCGATGCCAACGGAAACACACTGCCTGCGCGGTGGCGGTGGCGCGAGATAGGCAAGCGGCTGGAGCTGCCGGTTCCGCAGCTCGCCGCGCCCGTGCAGCTGCGCAATGCGGCGGTGGCCGTGGCGGCGTTGCGGGCGTTGAAGAAGCGGCCCAGACCGCTTCCGCAGGGGGCGTATTCCGACGGCATCGCCAGCGCGCAGGTCGGTGGCCGGTTGCAGCGGTTCGAGCGCGATGGGGTGGATATCGTCGTCGACGTCGGCCACAACCCGCAGGCTGCGCGGGCGCTGGCCGATTGGCTGCGCGCCGCGCCCGCGAGCGGGCGCGTGATCGCCGTGTACGCCGCGCTGTCGGACAAGGATGTCGCCGGCGTCGCCCAGGCCCTGGCGCCGGTCGTGGACGAGTGGCACCTGGCCGGACTGCCCGATGCCGGCCCGCGCGGCGGCGATGCGGAAGGGCTGGCGACGCGCCTGGCAGGCACGGCCGCGTCGGACGCCACGCGGCACGCAACGGTCGCGAAGGCGCTGGACGCGGTGCGTGCGGGGGCGCAGCCGGGCGATCGCGTGCTGGTGTTCGGCTCCTTCCACACGGCCGCGAGCGCGCTGGCATCGCTCGACCGCGACTGAACGTGACCGGCATCGAGCCGGTGACGGCAGGTGGCGAGGGTATAATTCGCGCGGCGATCCGCCTGCGGTAAACGAGAACCGATGGAACCTGCCCTGAAACAGCGCGTCATCGGTGCGGTCGTGTTGATCGCACTGGCGGTGATCTTCC
>Ga0209676_1000722_pt1 | contig 45471 bp, 43 predicted proteins | sample AraplaCvi_mLB_r2_FD_184282 | JGI IMG/M metagenome (GOLD analysis project Ga0209676, IMG submission 184282) | Arabidopsis root microbial communities from North Carolina, USA - plate scrape MF_Cvi_mLB_r2 (SPAdes) (version 2) | ecosystem: Host-associated > Plants > Roots > Endosphere | place: USA... | reverse complement strand
CTTCTGTTCCAGCATGGCCAACAAGGCCAAGGCCGACGTACAGGCCCTGGCCAAGATCGACCTCGGCCCGCAAAGCGACGACAGCGCCAGCATGATGAACTGCTGGTGCTGCGCCGGTGCCGCACCGCTGCTGGCCCTGCCCGGCTACCCGCCGCAGCTGCACAACCCGCCGATACTGCTCGCCGGGCTGCTGCCGCCACCCGCCGACTACCACGCCACGCCGCGCCAACTCTGGCCGGCGCTCAACCCCCGAGCCTCTCCGCTGGCCTGAGTTCATCACGCTGTCTGCCTGAACCTGAACAGAAACGGAGATTCACCATGCTCAAGCACGCCCTCGTCCTGGCCGCCCTGCTGCTGCCCGGCGCCTTTGCCAATGCCCACGAATACAGCGTGGGTGACCTGCACATCGCCCACCCCTGGTCACTGCAGTTGCCCCCCAACGCCCCCAACGTCGCGGCGTATTTCGTGGTGCACAACAATGGCCAGGCCGACGACCGCCTGCTCAGCGTCGACAGCCCCATCAGCGATGACGCGCAACTGCACGAGCATGCCATGAGCGCCAGCGGTGCCATGAAGATGCAGCAGGTGCCCAGTGTGGTGGTACCCGCCGGCAAGGACCTGATCTTCGCCCCCAGCGCCTACCATGTGATGCTGATGCAGCCCAAGGACCGCAGCCTGCTCAGCGATGGCAAGCGCTTCCCGTTGACCCTGCACTTCGAAAAGGCCGGCAATATCACCGTCGAGGTGGCCGTGCAGAAGCAGGCACCGACGGACCAGGCGCAAGCCCACCAACACGCGCACTGATCCCCCGCTGAAAGGCACTCGTCATGAGCCTGCCGCGCAACAGCATCAGCCGTACCACCCGCCCTGACCGCAGGCGCGCCGGTGGCGGATGGCTGAGCCTGTTCGCCATGTGGATGATCTTCATCGGCCCGCTGATTTCCCAGTCGATGCCGATGGACCACCACGCCGGCATGAGCATGCCGATGGGCATGCCGATGGCAACTGCCCATCAGCATGGCGGCGACACCCATCACGGCCAGGCTGGCGATGGTCAACTGCACGTGATGTGGGAAAAGTGCGGTTACTGCAGCCTGTTGTTCAACTGCCCGGCCCTGCCCCAGGCCCTCAGCCCACTCAGCGCCGGCAGCGTCGTCCCCACCACCCACCTGTTCGCCCCCACGCGCCAGGGCCATGCCCGGCAGGCTGTATTCCCCGGCGCGCGCAGCCGCGCCCCGCCTTCCTCGATCAACGTCTGAACCCACATTTTGCGCACGGAGCCAGGAGGCTTCGCGCTGACTCACGACTGATCGACTGGAATCATTATGTCCGGCTGCACCCCTGTTTTTGCCTTGTCCCTGCGTGGGACCATTGCCGCCCTGTGCGGCTCGCTGCTCGCGCCCGTGGCCCTGGCCGCCGACCCAGGCCATGAAGGCCATGGCCCTGACGCCCCCGAGCTGAGCCCGACGGTGATCACCGCCGTGGCCCCAAGCTCGCCGCTGACCGTGGTCACCAACCCGAAGGACCCACGCCAGCCGGTGCCGGCCAGCGACGGTGCCGACTACCTGAAGACCATCCCCGGCTTCTCGGCCATTCGCGCCGGCGGTACCAACGGCGACCCGGTACTGCGCGGCATGTTCGGCTCGCGCCTGAACATCCTCACCAATGGTGGCCTGATGCTGGGCGCCTGCCCTAACCGCATGGACGCCCCCACCTCGTACATTTCACCGGAAACCTACGACCGCCTGACCGTGATCAAAGGCCCGCAAAGCGTGATCTGGGGCCCGGGCGGCTCGGCAGGCACCATCCTCTTCGAGCGTGAACCGGAAAAGTTCGGCACCCTCGGCAGCCGGGTCAATGCCAGCCTGCTGGCCGGCTCCAACGGCCGCTTCGACAAGGTGCTGGACACCGCCGCCGGCAACGACAAGGCCTACGCCCGCTTCGTCGGCAACCAGTCGCGCTCGGACGACTACCACGACGGCGATGACAACACCGTGGCGTCACGCTGGGACAAATGGAACGGCGATGTCGCCCTCGGCTGGACGCCCGACCAGGACACCTTGCTGGAACTCACCGCCGGCAAGGGCGATGGCGAGGCCCGCTATGCCGGGCGCGGCATGGACGGCTCGCAGTTCAAGCGCGAAAGCCTGGGCCTGCGTTTCGAAAAGTCCAACCTCGGCGAGGTGCTCGACAAGGTCGAGGCGCAGGTCTATTACAACTACGCCGACCACGTGATGGACAACTACAGCCTGCGCACACCTTCGGGCAGCGGCATGATGGGCATGCCGATGGTCAGCAACGTCGACCGCCGCACCATGGGCGCACGCATCAAGGCCACCTGGCGCTGGGCCGACGTGCAACTGATCGGCGGCATCGACGCGCAGACCAACGAACATCGCAAGCGCGGCGGCATGGGCGTGAACGCGCACAAGGGCCAGGCCTGGACCAAGGACGCCGACTTCCACAATTACGGTGCCTTCGGCGAGCTGACCTGGTACGTCAGCGGTGAGGACCGACTGATCAGCGGCGCCCGCCTGGACCGCGCCTCGGCCCGCGACTTCCGTGCGACCAGCGCCACCAACGGCGATACCCGCGCCGACACCCTGCCCAGCGGTTTTGTCCGCTACGAGCACGACCTGGCAGCCATCCCGGCCACCACGTACATCGGCCTTGGTCATGCCCAGCGTTTCCCCGACTACTGGGAGCTGTTCTCGCCCAAGCTGGCACCACCCGGTGCGGCCAATGCTTTCGACGGTATCAAGCCAGAGAAGACCACCCAGCTCGACTTCGGTGTCCAGTACCGCGACGAGCGCATGGAAGCCTGGGTGTCCGGCTACGTGGGGCAGATCCGCGACTACATCCTGTTCGACTACCTGGGGATGAGCTCCCGGGCCCGCAATATCGACGCCCGCATCATGGGCGGCGAACTGGGCGCGGCCTACCAGCTGACGCCAAACTGGAAGGCCGATGCCACGCTGGCCTACGCCTGGGGCAAAAACAGCAGTGACGGCACGGCACTACCGCAAATGCCGCCCCTGGAAAGCCGCCTGGGCCTGACCTACAGCCGCGACGTGTGGAGCGTCGGCGCACTGTGGCGGCTGGTGGCGGCGCAGAACCGCATTGCCGAGAACCAGGGCAACGTGGTCGGCAAGGATTACGACAAGAGCGCCGGCTTCGGCGTGTTCTCGCTCAATGGCGCCTACAAGGTGAGCAACCACCTCAAGCTCAGTGCAGGGGTCGACAACCTGTTCGACAAGACCTACGCCGAGCACTTGAACCTGGCCGGGAACGCCGGGTTCGGCTACCCGGCCAACGATCCACAGCCGGTCAACGAGCCAGGCAGGACCTTCTGGACCAAGGTCGACTTCAGCTTCTGACAACAACAACGGGCGCGGCGCAGGTCGCGCCCATCTGCTGGTCAAACAGGAGGTTCCCATGAGAGGAACACGCATCAACTTCTACAACCTGGCCTGGCGTTGGCACTTCTATGCGGGGCTGTTCGTGGCCCCGTTCATGATCCTGCTGGCGATCACCGGGATCATTTACCTGTTCAAGCCACAACTCGACCCGCTGCTGTACCGCGAACTGATGGTGGTCGAAGCCGGCCACCACCGGCAGGGCGCAGACACGCTGCTGGGCGAGGTGCGCAAGGCCTACCCCAAGGGCCACGTTGGCCAGTACCTGCCGCCGCTGAACGCCGAACGCAGCGCGCAGTTCGTGGTGCATGACGCAGGGCGCGAACTGAACGTGTTCGTCGATCCCTACAGCGGCAAGGTCCTTGGCGAACAGGACGGCAAGCAGAACCTGCAGGCCATCGCCCGCGCCCTGCATGGCGAACTGATGGTTGGCACGGTCGGCGACCGCCTGGTGGAACTGGCTGCGGGCTGGGGCATCGTGCTGGTGGTGTCGGGCCTGTACTTGTGGTGGCCACGCGGGCGCACTGGCGCTGGTGTGCTGTGGCCACGGCTGTCGGCACGCGGCCGACTGTTGTGGCGCGACCTGCATGCGGTGACCGGTTTCTGGGGCTCGGCCTTGTTGCTGCTGATGCTGGTCAGCGGCATGACCTGGACCGGCCTGTGGGGCAAGCAGTACGCCGACTTGTGGAACCGCTTTCCGGCGGCCATGTGGAACGACGTGCCCAAGTCCGACCAGCAGGCGGGTGAACTGAACAACGCGCACCGCCAGACCGTGCCCTGGGCGCTGGAGAACACGCCGATGCCGCAGTCCGGAGCACACGCCGAACATGCCGGGCATCACATGATGTCGAGCGCCCCGGCAGCGCCGCAGGTAAGCCTGCAACAGGTCGAAGACATCGCTAGCGCGCGCCAGGTCGAACCGGGCTACAGCATCACCTTGCCCACCACGGCCGATGGCGTGTTCACCGTTGCCGTTTTCGCCGACGACCCGCGCAACGACGCCACCCTGCATGTCGACCAGTACACCGGCAAGGTTCTCGCCGATGTGCGCTGGCAGGATTACAGCCCGGTCGCCCGCGCCACCGAGCTGGGCGTGATGCTGCATGAAGGCAAGATGTTCGGTGCGGTCAACCAGATCATCATCCTGCTGGTGTGCCTGATGATCTTGCTGGGCTCGGTGAGCGGGCTGGTGATGTGGTGGAAGCGCAGGCCCGCCGGCGGGCTGGGTGTGCCACCGCTGCGCCATGACCTGCCGCGCTGGAAGGTGGCGGTGGGGGTGATGCTGGTGCTGGGGGTGATGTTCCCGCTGGTGGGGGTGTCGATGGTGGTGATGTGGCTGGTGGATAGCCTGGTGGTGCGCCGCCGGGTGCTGGCCAGCGCTTGAGTTTTGGCCTGCACCGGCCTCTTCGCGGGCTTGCCCGCTCCCACAGGATCATCACAGATTTCGAGGCCTGTGGTGTACCAGTGGGAGCGGGCAAGCCCGCGAAGAGGCCGGCACAGGCAAACGCTGCTCCCCAAAAGTCGAGTCGATCTGTCGCGCCCCGAACTGGAACGCGCGTGTTAGCCTAGCCGGCTACCTCTGACAAGACGACCGACCTTCCAAGGGAATGCAGCCTATGACGCAAACCTCTCCCGCAGCGCCAGGTGAACAACACCTGCAGCGCAACCTGACCAACCGCCACATCCAGCTGATTGCCATTGGCGGCGCGATAGGTACCGGCCTGTTCATGGGCTCGGGCAAAACCATCAGCCTGGCCGGGCCGTCGATCATCTTTGTCTACATGATCATCGGCTTCATGCTGTTCTTCGTCATGCGCGCCATGGGCGAGCTGTTGCTGTCGAACCTCAACTACAAGTCCTTCATCGATTTTTCCGCCGACCTGCTTGGCCCCTGGGCGGGCTACTTCACCGGCTGGACCTACTGGTTCTGCTGGGTGGTCACCGGTATCGCCGACGTGGTCGCCATCGCGGCATATACGCAGTTCTGGTTCCCCGAACTGCCACAGTGGATACCAGCGCTGACCTGCGTAGGGTTGCTGCTGTCGCTGAACCTGGTGACGGTGAAGATGTTCGGTGAAATGGAGTTCTGGTTCGCCCTGATCAAGATCGTCGCCATCCTGGGCCTGGTCGCGACCGGTCTGTACATGGTCATCAGCGGCTTCACCTCGCCCAGCGGGCGCACCGCGCAACTGGCCAACCTGTGGAACGACGGCGGCATGTTCCCCAATGGCCTGATGGGCTTCTTCGCCGGCTTCCAGATCGCCGTGTTCGCCTTCGTCGGCATCGAACTGGTGGGCACCACCGCTGCCGAAGCGAAGAACCCGGAACGCACCCTGCCACGGGCGATCAACTCGATCCCGGTGCGGATCATCGTGTTCTACGTACTGGCGCTGATCGCGATCATGGCCGTGACCCCATGGCGCGACGTGGTGCCGGGCAAGAGCCCGTTCGTGGAGCTGTTCGTGCTGGCCGGCCTGCCGGCGGCAGCGAGCATCATCAACTTCGTGGTGCTGACCTCGGCGGCCTCGTCGGCCAACAGCGGCGTGTTCTCCACCAGCCGCATGCTCTACGGGCTGAGCCAGGAGGGTGATGCACCCAAGGCGTTCGAGAAACTGTCGAGCCGCTCGGTGCCGGCCAACGGCTTGTATTTCTCCTGCACCTGCCTGCTGCTGGGCGCAGTGCTGATCTACCTGGTGCCGAACGTGGTCGAGGCATTCACCCTGGTCACCACCGTTTCGGCAGTGCTGTTCATGTTCGTCTGGACGCTGATACTGCTGTCGTACCTGAAGTACCGCAAACACCGTGCGGCGCTGCACCACGCCTCGAAATACAAGATGCCGGGCGGGCGCTTCATGTGCTACGTGTGCCTGGTGTTCTTTGCCTTCATCCTGGTGTTGCTGAGCCTGGAGGACGATACCCGCTCAGCATTGATGGTGACGCCGATCTGGTTTGTGCTGCTGGCGGTGACCTACCAGGGGGTGCGCAGCAAGCGTCATCCGCGCACGGCTGTGCGTAACGGCTGATGGCCTCGGGGGCTGCTTTGCAGCCCATCGCCGGCAAGCCAGGCTCCCACAGGAAATGCACAGGGCTTGAGGCACATGCGCTCGGTGTGAGAGCTGGCTTGCCGGCGATGGGCCGCAACGCGGCCCCAATCCTGTGCACACAAATCCATCAGGCACCAACCTGGATCCAACCCACGCCCCAACACCTCGCACAACCCCTCTATTGCGCACCTTCCGCCGTTAGGCACACCCCTTGCAACACCCCTCCCCGCTTGCCCAACACATAACAACTCAGCGGAGAGAGCACATGAAGCGACGCAGTCTGATCAAGGCCTTCACCCTTAGCGCATCGATTGCCGCAATGGGCCTGAGCTGGAGCATCCAGGCCGCCGAGACCATCAAGGTCGGCATCCTGCATTCGCTGTCGGGGACCATGGCCATTTCCGAGACTTCGCTCAAGGACATGGCACTGATGACTATCGATGAGATCAACGCCAAGGGCGGCGTGAACGGCAAGCTGCTCGAACCGGTGGTGGTCGACCCGGCCTCCAACTGGCCGCTGTTCGCCGAAAAGAGCCGCCAGCTGCTGACCCAGGACAAGGTCGCGGTGGTATTCGGCTGCTGGACTTCGGTGTCGCGCAAGTCGGTGCTGCCGGTGTTCGAAGAGCTCAACGGCCTGCTGTTCTACCCGGTTCAGTACGAGGGTGAAGAGATGTCGCCGAACGTGTTCTACACCGGCGCCGCACCCAACCAGCAGGCCATCCCGGCCGTGGAGTACCTGATGAGCGAGGACGGCGGCAGCGCCAAGCGCTTCTTCCTGCTGGGCACCGACTACGTCTACCCGCGCACCACCAACAAGATCCTGCGCGCCTTCCTGCACAGCAAGGGCGTGGCCGACAAGGACATCGAAGAGGTATACACACCGTTCGGCCACAGCGACTACCAGACCATCGTCGCCAACATCAAGAAGTTCTCTGCCGGTGGCAAGACCGCAGTCATCTCCACAGTCAATGGCGACTCCAACGTGCCGTTCTACAAGGAGCTGGCCAACCAGGGCCTGAAGGCCACCGATGTGCCGGTGGTGGCGTTCTCGGTGGGCGAAGAAGAACTGCGCGGCATCGACACCAAGCCGCTGGTCGGGCACCTGGCGGCGTGGAACTACTTCGAGTCGGTGGATAACCCGGTCAATCAGAAATTCGTCGCCGACTGGAAGGCTTATGCCAAGGCCAAGAGCCTGCCAGGCGCCGACAAGGCCGTAACCAATGACCCGATGGAGGCCACCTATGTGGGCATCCACATGTGGGCGCAGGCGGTGGAGAAAGCCAAGTCCACCGATGTCGACAAGGTCCGCGAGGCACTGGCCGGGCAGAGCTTCGAGGCGCCGTCGGGCTTTACCCTGACCATGGACAAGACCAACCACCACCTGCACAAGCCGGTGATGATCGGCGAGATCCAGGATGACGGGCAGTTCAGCGTGGTGTGGGAAACCGAGCAGCCGCTGCGGGCACAGCCCTGGAGCCCGTTCATTCCGGGTAATGACAAGCGCCCTGATTACGCCGTGAAAGGTAACTGAGTGCACCAGGGCTGCCTTGCAGCCCATTCGCGGGCACGCCCGCTCCCACAGGGACCGCACCGTACCTGTGGGAGCGGGCATGCCCGCGAAGAATCCACTGCCGATTTCCAGGATTGCCCGCATGCTCAGACTGCTGCTCACCCTGCTAATGCTGATCCCTCTGGCCACCCAGGCCAGCGAGGGCGAATTCTTCCTCACCGCCAAGCCCGCCGAGCAGGCCCAACTGCTCGAAAGCTGGGCGGCGCAACCCGATTCCGCACGCCTGTCGCTGCTGGAGAACCTGCGCCAAGGCCGCATCGCCGCCGACGACACGCGCAAGGTGCGCCTGAACAACCGTCTGCGCGGCCTGATCGACAACGCCCTGGCCAGCCACCAGTTGCTCAGCGACAACAGCGCCACCCGCCTGGCCGCCGCCCAGCAACTGCAAAAGAGCGCGCAACCGGCGCAGATGGCCTTCCTCGACCGGCGCTTTGCACTCGAAGTGGACCCCGCCGTGCATGCCGCCCTCGGCCTGGCCCTGGCCAACCTGCAACTGGGCGCCAGCGAACCGGCAGTACGCCTGGCCGCCGTGCGCCTGCTCGGCGAAACCGGTGACCCGCTGGCCCGCACCCGCCTCGAAGCCTTGCTGCAACCCAACGCGGAAACCGACCCGGGCGTGCGCACCGCCGCCGAAACCAGCCTGGCCCAGGTGCAGCGCAAACTGCTGGTCGGCGAACTGCTCGGCCAGGCCTTCAGCGGCTTGTCGCTGGGCTCGATCCTGCTGCTGGCGGCCCTTGGCCTGGCCATCACCTTCGGCCTGCTCGGGGTAATCAACATGGCCCACGGTGAAATGCTGATGCTCGGCGCCTATAGCACCTATATGGTCCAGGTACTGCTGCAGCGTTACGCCCCCGGCGCCATCGAGTTCTACCCGTTGATCGCCCTGCCCGTGGCCTTCACCGTCAGTGCCGGGGTCGGCATGGCACTGGAGCGCACGGTCATCCGCCACCTGTATGGCCGTCCGCTGGAAACCTTGCTGGCGACCTGGGGCATCAGCCTGATCCTGATCCAGGCCATCCGCTTGCTGTTCGGCGCGCAGAACGTCGAAGTCAGCAACCCCGCCTGGCTGTCGGGGGGCATCCAGCTGCTGCCCAACCTGGTGCTGCCTTACAACCGCCTGGTGATCATCGGCTTCGCCCTGGCCGTGGTACTGCTCACCTGGCTGCTGCTCAACCGCACACGGCTGGGCCTGAACGTGCGTGCGGTCACCCAGAACCGCAACATGGCCGCCTGCTGCGGCGTGTCCACCGGGCGCGTCGACATGCTCGCCTTCGGCCTCGGCTCGGGCATCGCCGGGCTCGGCGGCGTGGCCTTGAGCCAGGTCGGCAACGTCGGCCCGGACCTCGGCCAGAGCTACATCATCGACTCGTTCCTGGTGGTGGTACTCGGCGGCGTCGGCCAGTTGGCCGGCAGCCTGTGGGCCGCGTTCGGCCTTGGCATCGCCAACAAGCTGCTGGAGCCGCAGATCGGCGCCGTGCTCGGCAAGATCCTCATCCTTGCGTTGATCATTCTGTTCATCCAGAAACGCCCGCAAGGCCTGTTCGCCCTCAAGGGACGGGTAATCGACTGATGAACCAGCCACTGCTTGTCACCGCTACGCAAAAGGCCGGGCCGCGCCTGACCCTGGCCATCGGCGCCATCGCCGTCCTGCTGCTGGTAGCCCTGCCGCTGCTGTCGCTGCTGCCGGCGGACCATGCCCTGCAAGTGTCGGCCTACACCCTGACCCTGGTCGGCAAGATTCTCTGCTATGCCATCGTCGCCCTGGCCCTGGACCTGGTCTGGGGCTATGCCGGGCTGCTGTCGCTGGGCCATGGGCTGTTCTTCGCCCTGGGCGGCTATGCCATGGGCATGTACCTGATGCGCCAGGCCGCCGGTGACGGCTTGCCGGGGTTCATGACCTTCCTGTCGTGGAGCGAACTGCCGTGGTACTGGGCCGGCACCGAGCATTTCGCCTGGGCCCTGTGCCTGGTGGTGCTGGCGCCCGGGCTGCTGGCGCTGGTGTTCGGCTGGTTCGCCTTCCGCTCACGGATCAAGGGCGTGTACTTCTCGATCATGACCCAGGCCCTGACCTTCGCCGGCATGTTGCTGTTCTTCCGCAACGAAACCGGTTTTGGCGGCAACAACGGCTTCACCAGTTTCCGCACCATCCTTGGCTTCGACATTGCCGCCCAAGGCACCCGCGCGGTGCTGTTCCTGCTCACCGTCGGCCTGCTGCTGGCCAGCCTGTACCTTTGCAGATGCCTGACCCGCAGCAAGTTCGGCCGTTTACTCACCGCCGTGCGCGACGCCGAGAACCGCCTGATGTTCTGTGGTTACGACCCACGCGGCTTCAAGTTGCTGGTATGGGTGCTCAGCGCTGTACTGTGCGGCCTGGCAGGTGCGCTGTACGTGCCGCAGGTGGGCATCATCAACCCCAGCGAGATGTCGCCGACCAACTCCATCGAAGCCGCCGTGTGGGTTGCCCTGGGCGGGCGCGGCACGCTGATTGGCCCGCTGCTCGGCGCCGGCCTGGTCAATGGCATGAAAAGCTGGTTCACCGTGGCCTTCCCGGAGTTCTGGCTGTTCTTCCTCGGTGCGCTGTTCATTCTCGTCACCCTGTACCTGCCCAAGGGCGTGGTCGGCCTGTTGAAGAAAAGGAGCCAGCCATGAGAGGCGTGCCCCCGGTACACCCTGAATTCATGCTCGAACCGGTGTTCGACAACCTCGGCGCCGGCCGCGACGCCATCGGCCTGGGCCAAAGCCGCAAGGCCGGCCTCGACACCCGCCACGGCACGGTACTGAGCCTGGAAGACATCAGTGTCAGCTTCGATGGCTTCAAGGCGCTGAACGCGCTGAACCTTTACATCGGCGTGGGCGAGCTGCGTTGCATCATCGGTCCCAACGGTGCCGGCAAGACCACCATGATGGATGTGATCACCGGCAAGACCCGGCCCGACAGCGGTACGGCCTGGTTCGGTGACACTCTCGACCTGACCCGCATGAACGAATACCAGATCGCCCAGGCCGGCATAGGCCGCAAGTTCCAGAAGCCCACGGTGTTCGAGGCGCTGACGGTGTTCGAAAACGTTGAGCTGGCGCTGAAGACCGACAAGTCGGTGTGGGCCAGCCTGGCAGCACGCCTTGGCGGTGAGCAGCGCCAGCGTATCGAGGAAGTGCTGGGCACCTTGCGCCTGTTGCCGCTGGCCCAACGCCAGGCGGGTTTGCTGTCGCATGGTCAGAAGCAGTTTCTGGAGATCGGCATGCTGCTGGTGCAGGAGCCGCAATTGCTGTTGCTGGACGAGCCGGTGGCGGGCATGACCGATGCCGAGACCGAGTTCACCGCCGAGCTGTTCAAGGGGCTGGCTGGCAAGCATTCATTGATGGTGGTGGAGCATGACATGGGCTTTGTCGGCAGCATTGCCGACCATGTGACCGTGCTGCACCAGGGCAGCGTGCTGGCGGAAGGGTCGCTGGAGCAGGTGCAGGCGGATGAGCGGGTGGTCGAGGTCTACCTGGGCCGGTGACCGGCATTTGAATGTTTGAAGCCTGTACCGGCCTCTTCGCGGGCTTGCCCGCTCCCACAGGAAACCCACGGTTGTCGAGCCTTGTGTAGGAGCGGGCGAGCCCGCGAAAGGGCCGGCACAGGCACAGCAACAATTTCAGGAATACACACATGCTCAAGATCGACACCCTGCACCAGTACTACGGCGGCAGCCACATCCTCCGGGGCCTGTCCTTCGAAGCCAAGGTCGGCGAAGTCACCTGCCTGCTGGGCCGCAACGGCGTGGGCAAGACCACCCTGCTGCGCTGCCTGATGGGCCTGGTCCCGGCGCGCGACGGCAACATCGAATGGGAAGGCAAGCCGATCACCAGCCTCAAGCCCCAGCAACGGGTCCATGCCGGCATCGCCTACGTGCCCCAGGGCCGCGAGATTTTCCCGCGCCTCACTGTCGAGGAAAACCTGCTGATGGGGCTTTCGCGCTTCCCCGCCCGTGAAGCTCGGGAGGTACCGGCCTTCATCTACGAACTGTTCCCCGTGCTGGAACAGATGAAACAACGCCGTGGCGGTGACCTGTCCGGCGGCCAGCAGCAACAGCTGGCCATCGGCCGCGCACTGGCCAGCCGCCCGCGCCTGCTGATCCTCGACGAGCCCACCGAGGGCATCCAGCCTTCGGTGATCAAGGAAATCGGCGCAGTCATCCGTCGCCTGGCCGAGCGCGGCGACATGGCCATCCTGCTGGTGGAACAGTTCTACGACTTTGCCGAAGCGCTGGCCGAACAGTACCTGGTGATGGCCCGTGGCGAGATCATCCAGCGGGGCCGTGGCGAAAACATGCAAGCCGAGGGTGTGCGCGGGCTGGTAACCATTTAATCTGCGAGCAACGATTCTGCGAGACGCTGTCATGAGTCATGAAATCCGCGACGCCCTGCCTGACGATGTGCCGGGCATCCTCGACATCTACAACGACGCGGTGCGCAACACCACGGCGATCTGGAACGAAACCCCGGTGGACCTGGCCAACCGCCTGGCCTGGTTCGATGCAAGGGCACAGCAGGGCTACCCGATCCTGGTGGCGGTGGACGGGAGCGGTGTGCTGGGCTATGCATCGTTTGGCGACTGGCGGCCGTTCGAGGGCTTTCGCAACACCGTGGAACATTCGGTGTATATCCGTGGCGATCAGCGCGGCAGGGGATTGGGCCCGGTGCTGATGGCGGCACTGGTCGAGCGGGCGCGCGCGTGTGGCAAGCATGTGATGGTGGCGGCCATCGAGAGCGGCAATGCAGCGTCGGTGCGCCTGCATGAGCGGCTGGGCTTCGTGGTGACCGGACAGATGCCGCAGGTGGGGGTGAAGTTTGGCCGCTGGCTGGATCTGACCTTCATGCAGCTGGTGTTGAACCCGGGGGCGGAGCCAAGCTAAGTTTTGTGTGACATTCTTCGCGGGCTTGCCCGCTCCCACAGGGTTCGCACATTTCCCGAGACCTGTGCAGTACCTGTGGGAGCGGGCAAGCCCGCGAATAGGCCGGGCCTGCAATCCTCACATCTGGGTAAACCTGCCCAACCGCTGCCGCAGCATGCTGTTTTCGCTGCGCAACTGCTGCACTTCCTGCAGCAGCTCCAGCGCCAGCGCCACCCCTTCCCACTCCAGTTCCAGCTCCTGATGCAGCTTCACCGCGCGTTTGGCCAACAACGGCGCCTGATCGTCGAACAACCAGTCTTCCGGCGTTCGCCCGGAAGGTTCGACAATGCCGTGTTCGACGATTTCGATCACGCAGTCCGCCGTGACATCGGCTTCCTGACACAAGGTACGCATGTCCAGTTGAACGATCAGGGTGCTGCTCATGATCACTTACTCCATTGTGTCCTCGGGTCGAACGCAGCCTTCTCGGAAAGCTTTGTCCACAGTTCGCGGGCAGACTCGTCGGATGCCGGTGGCATGACCACTTTCAGCTGCGCGTACAGGTTGCCGCGCTCGCCGTGCTTGTTGGCCAGGCCCATGCCCGGTACGCGCAGACGCTGGCCGCTCTGGCTGTCGGGGCGGATGGTCAGGTTGATCTTGCCGGTCAGGGTCGGCACCGCCACCTTGGTGCCCAGCGCAGCCTCCCACGGTGCCAGCGGCACGGTGATGATCAGGTCATGACCTTCGACATCGAACAGCGGGTGCGGTGCCATGCGAATGGTCAGGAACAGATCGCCATTGGCCCCGCCACCACTGCCCGGCGCGCCCTGGCCCTTGAGGCGGATGCGCTCGCCGTCGGTCACCCCGGCCGGAATCTTCACGTTCAAGGTCTTGGTGGTGAAGCCGGTGCGCTGGCCCATGGCATTGGTCTGTGGCACCTGGAAGCTGATCTGCTTGGACTCCTTGCTCAGGGTCTCTTCAAGGAATACCGCCAGTTCTAGTTCCACGTCCTGCCCCCGCCTGCCGGCGCTGCGTTGCTGCTGCCGGGCACCACCAAACGGGTTGCCACCGCGACTACCAAAGATCGAGCTGAAGAAGTCGGAAAAATCACCGCCTTCGAAGCCACCGCCACCGCCGCGGCTTTCCCAGCCCGGAGGTGCCTGGAACGGCCGGCCATGCTGGCCGCCGTACTTGCGGATTTCGTCGAACTCGGCACGTTTCTGCGCGTCGCCCAGCACTTCGTAGGCCTCGTTGGCCTCCTTGAATTTTTCCTCGGCGTCGCGCTCCTTGCTGACATCGGGATGATACTTGCGCGCCAGCTTGCGGTACGCGGCCTTGATCGCCTTGTCGTCCGCCGTGGGCTCTACGCCGAGTATCTTGTAATAGTCTTTGAAGTCCATCTATGGATCACCAATGTGAATGTGCGTGTTGCAACAGAAGATAGGGGTCAAGCATAGCCTTTCAAGACCGCCTTGGGTTTGCGCCATGGCAGACGACCGGTCTTGATTCTGTAGCCAACTGGCATACACTGCGCGGCCGTTTTGCCTCCGGAAGCTCATTTCCCATGTCTGACGTATCCCCGGCCCGCGCCCTGGGCATCGACTTTGGCACCTCAAACTCCACGGTCGGCTGGCACCGCCCGGGCGTGGAGTCGCTGATTGCCCTGGAAGACGGCAAGATCACCCTGCCGTCGGTGGTGTTCTTCAACATCGAGGAGCGTCGCCCGGTATACGGCCGCCTGGCGCTGCACGAGTACCTGGAAGGCTACGAAGGCCGCCTGATGCGCTCGCTGAAAAGTCTGCTGGGCTCCAAGCTGATCAAGCACGACACCAGCGTGCTGGGCAGCGCCCTGCCGTTCAAGGACCTGCTGGGCATGTTCATCGGCGAGCTGAAAAAGCGCGCCGAAGCGGCTGCCGGGCGTGAGTTCGAGCAAGTGGTGCTGGGCCGCCCGGTGTTCTTCGTCGACGAAGACCCGGCTGCCGACCAGGAGGCCGAGGACACGCTGGCCGAGGTGGCGCGCAAGATCGGCTTCAAGGATGTGTCGTTCCAGTACGAGCCGATTGCCGCAGCCTTCGACTACGAGTCGGGCATCAGCCGCGAAGAACTGGTGCTGATCGTCGACATCGGCGGTGGTACCTCGGACTTCACCCTGATCCGCCTGTCACCCGAGCGCCACCTGGTCGCCGAGCGCCAGAGCGACATCCTCGCCACCGGCGGCGTACACATTGGCGGTACCGACTTCGACAAGCAGCTGAGCCTGCAGGGCGTGATGCCGCTGTTCGGCTACGGCAGCCGCATGAAGAGCGGCGCGCTGATGCCGACCAGCTATCACCTGAACCTCGCCACCTGGCACACCATCAACGCCCTGTACTCGCAGAAGTCGCAGCTGGCGCTGGGCAGCATGCGCTATGACATCGAGGACACGCTGGGCATCGACCGCCTGTTCAAGCTGATCGAAGAGCGTGCCGGGCACTGGTTGGCGATGGAGGTGGAGGCCAGCAAGATCGAGCTGACCGAGCAGCAGAGCCGCCATGTGGACCTCGGCCGCATCGAGCGCGAGCTGGGCGTGGACCTGTCCCGGGCGCTCTTCGAGGGGGCTATCGAAGGGTTGCTGGAGCGGGTACGTGGCAGCGTGAGCGAACTGCTGGCCAAGGCTGGCGTCAGCGAAACGCAGGTCGACACGGTGTTCTTCACCGGCGGTTCCAGCGGTATTCCGGCGCTGCGCAACAGTGTGGCGGCGATGCTGCCGAATGCGCGGCATGTGGAAGGCAACATCTTTGGCAGCATTGGCAGCGGGCTGGCCATCGAGGCGCGCAAGCGCTATGGCGTAGCCTGAGCCAGGTTCTGCAGCCTGTGCCGGCCCCTTCGCGGGCTTGCCCGCTCCCACAGGGACCGCACCGTACCTGTGGGAGCGGGCAAGCCCGCGAAGGGGCCGGTACAGGCTATTGAAGAATCAGACCAGTTCGGCCCGCTTCAGCTCACTCTTCAGGTAGGCATAGTAGATCGGCCCCGCCACCACCCCCGGCAGCCCGAACGCCGCCTCGAACACCAGCATCGCCAGCAGCAGTTCCCACGACTTGGCACTGATCTGCCCACCCACGATCCGCGCGTTGAGGAAGTACTCGACCTTGTGGATGACGATCAGGTAACCCAGCGCCGCCGCCGCCACCCAGATCGACAGCGACAGGCCGACGATGGTGATCAGGGTATTCGACATCAGGTTGCCGATCACCGGCAGCAGGCCCAGCAGGAAGGTCAGCACGATCAGCGTCTTGGTCAGCGGCAGGTGCACGCCGAACATCGGCAGCACCACGGCCAGGAAGATGCCGGTGAAGGTGGTGTTGAGCAGCGAAATCTTGATCTGCGCGAAGACGATGTTGCGAAACGCCTGCACCAGCAGGCTCAGGCGCTCGAACAGCGCCGCCGCCAGCGGCTTGCGCCGGGAGATGTCGGGAATGCGCTGCAAGGCGACGATGGCGCCGAGGATCATGCCGATCAGCAGGGTGACGAACATGTGTGCCATGCCCTTGCCCACCAGCTGCAGGTCGCTCAGGTGGCTCTTGATCCAGTCACCGATGGCCACCTTGAACTCCGCGGCACTGGCCGGCAGGTAGCCTTCGATGAACGGCGGCAGCTGGCCACGGGCACGCTCCACCAGGGCCATGAACTTGTCCAGCGAGGCACCGGGGTTTTCCGCCTCGTGCAGCAGGAAGCTGAAGGCGCCGGCAAACAGCAGGGTCAGGGTGCTGACCACCAGCGTGCCGAGCAGCGCCACCGCCAGCCAGCGGGCGCGCTGCCCGGCGAGCAGCGGCTGCAGCCGCGGCGTGAGCATGTTGACCAGCTCGAACACCAGCAAGCCGGCCAGCAGGCTCGGCAGCAATTTCAGGGGCAGCGCCAGCAACAGGCCGGCAAACACGATGATCCAGCTGGCCAGGGTGACCTGGCGGGGGGTGAAGGTCATACAGCCTCAACGGCAGACAACGGGAAAGACCCGCAGTCTGCCAGCCTTACGTCTGCAGGCATAGGCGCAGGTCATTTCTTCTTCAGGCAGTCGCTCATGAACGCTTTGCGCTCGTCTCCCTTCAGGGCCTTGGTGGTGGCGTCGGCGTTGCAGGTTTTCATCTTCTCTTGCTGGGTTTGCGGCACGTCCTTCTTCAGGCAGGTACTCATGAAGGCTTTGCGCTCATCGCCCTTGAGGGCCTTGGCGGTGGCGTCGGCGTTGCAGGTTTTCATCTTTTCCTGCTGCGCGGTATTGGCGGCGAAGCCTTGGGCGCTGAACAACACCGCCAATACCAGTAAGGGGATTTGCAGCACTTTCATGGAGTGGTCTCCTTGGCTCCGCGCCCGATGCGCGGGGGTCGAGCTGAGTGTAGCCAAGAATTCTCAACGCCCTGCCCGTGCCTGGCGGCGATATTGCTCGGGCGTGCACCGGGCCTGGCGCTGGAACATGGCGATGAACGCCGAGGCGCTGCTGTAGCCCAGGTCGAAGGCGATGGCCTGGGTCGGCTGGCCGGCTTCCAGTGCTTCTATGGCGCGCAGAAAACGCAGGCGCAGACGCCATTCGCCAAAACTGATGCCAAGTTCGCGCAGGAACTGGCGGGCCAGGGTGCGCTCACTGACGTGCACGCGGGCAGCCCAGTCGGCCAGCGGGCGGTTGTCGCCGGGCTCGGCACCGAGGGCATCGAGCACCTGGCGCAAGCCTTCGCTGTGGGCAAACGGCAGGTAACAGGCCTGGGTGGGCGCCAGTAGCAGCTGGTCAAGCAGCACCTGCACCAGGCGCTGGTCGCGCTCGCCCTCGGCCACCCGCAGGTCGCGCCGGGCGAAGTCGGCGAGGATGGCCTTGAGGATGTCGCTGATCATCAGGCTGCAGGGTTGCTGAGGCAGTGTGGCGCACAGGCTGCGGTCCAGGTAGACCGAACGGTAGACGATGGCCTGTGGGTTGTAGCAGCCATGCTCGGTGTCGGGCGGCACCCACACGGCGTATTGCGGTGGTGACAGAAAGTGCTGGCCGGCGACCTCCAGGTGCATCACGCCGTGGGCGGTGTAGTTGAGCTGGCCCCAGGCGTGGCGATGCAAGGCGCTGTGGGTGTCGGCACCGAACTCGTCGTGGCGGAAGTACACCGGGGCCGGGAGCCGGGTGAACCGGGGAATGTCGAGGTATTTGCGCGGCATGCTGTCTGCCTGGCGGGGTGAGTTGTCTGGATAGGAGTATAGGCTTGTAGACAGACAACCGATAATACAGGCCTATCGAGGGCTGCTCCGCAGGCCTTCGCGGGCTCGCCCGCTCCCACAGGATCTGCGCCAGCTTTCAGGCCTGTGATACCCGTGTGGGAGCGGGCAAGCCCGCGAAGGGCTGCAAGGCAGCCCCAATCCAGGCCCCTACGAGTAACCTGCTACATGAACTACCTGTTCCCGCTCACCGCCATCCTGATATGGGCCGGCAACACCGTGGTCACCAAGATGTCCGCCGGTGCCATCCACCCCGCCGAGATCGGCTTCTACCGCTGGCTGCTGGCCGCGCTGCTGTTCACCCCGTTCCTGCTACCCGCCGTGTGGCGCAATCGGGTGGCCATCCGCCCGCACCTGGGCAAGGTTTGCGTGCTGGGCGTGCTGGGCATGGCGCTGTACCAGAGCCTGGCCTACTTCGCCGCCGGCATCACCAGCGCCACCAACATGGGCATCATCCTCTCGCTGATGCCATTGATGTCCCTGGCACTGTCCATCGCCTGGCTGGGTCAGCGCCTGAGCTACGGCGCTCTGCTGGGCGCACTGGTGTCATTTCTCGGCGTGCTTGAAGTGGTCAGTACCGGCCACCCCGCCAGCCTGCTGCAACAAGGCCTGAACAGCGGGGACCTGCTGATGCTCGTGGCCACACTGGCCTACGCGCTGTACAGCTTCCTGCTGAAGAAATGGCAGCTGCGCCTGCCGCCGATGCAGCTGCTGTACCTGCAGGTGCTGGTAGCCATCGTCGTGCTGCTGCCGCTGTTCCTGCTGTCGGACAAGACCGGGCTGAACAGCCGCAACATCGGCCTGGTGCTGTACGCCTGCGTGCTGGCCTCGATGATCGCACCCCTGGTGTGGATGCAGGCCGTGCAACGCCTGGGGCCCAGCCGCACCACGCTGTTTTTCAACCTGCTGCCGCTGGTCACGGCGCTGATCGCCGCCGTGGTGCTCGACGAGCAGCTGGCCCGCTATCACCTGGTCGGTGGCCTGCTGACCCTGGCGGGCGTGGTGCTGGCCGAGCGCTGGACCACACCGATCCGTCGCTAGAGCCCTGCCGCCTTCAGCCGCGCGGCATGTTCGATGAACAGCCGCACCGGTTCGGCCCCCTTGCCCAGCGCACCAAGCGACTGGTTGACGATATCCAGGTGGTCGAGCGGGTAATCGTCGCCGATCACCTGCCCCAGGTGCGAACTGAAGCGCCCGACCATACCGTCGCATTGACCCTGTTCCTTTACGAAACTGCGCGCGAACAGGCGGCAGAAGTAGCTACTGCCGTCGAACCGGTTGCGCCCCTGGTCGGTCAGGCCGGGCTGCAAGGTGCCGGACCAGGAGTAATAGCGCACGCCACCGACCTCATAGGCCCCTTCCCCGCCCCAGGTGCCTGGCAGCCCCTGTGGATACGCCTGGTTGAACAGCGCCACCCCGGCGCTGGTCAACGACTGGTGCGAGGCGTGTACATCCACCGGCAGCGGGTCGCGGCGCCAGCCGGTTTCCAGCCACACCAGCAGCACGGCCAAGCCATGCAGCACAGCCTTCAGGATGCGCCCCTGCGGGGAATCGCCCGGTGCCGTGCGCGCCAGGTAGTCGGCCAGTTCCGAGCCCTGGTTGGGCCCCGCCACCGAGGTGACCGAGGCCACCCGCCCGGGCCGCCTGGCGGCCGCGTAGCGCGCGCTCAGGGCGCCCTGGCTGTGGCCGATGAGGTTGACCTTTTCCGCGCCGGTGCGCTGGCAGATGTCTTCGATGATCGCCAGCAACTGCTCGCCGCGCACCTCGCTGGAATGCAGCGGCGAAACCTGCACCGGGAACACCTGCGCCCCGCCCTTGCGCAGGGCCGGCACGATGCCGAACCAGTAGGGGTAGAGCACCAGGCGGACAAAACCGAGCATGCCCGGTACCAGCACCAACGGGTATCGCGTGGCCAAATCCTGCTGCATTGCCCCAGCCCCTTTCCGTGGACGACCGGCCAACACTACAGCGGCCTTGATGACCATCGCAATCGAACTCCCGGCACGCGCTGCGGTTCCAAACCACACAGACCCTTTGCAAGGAGCGGGACCATGTACAAGCAGACCCTGGCAATCCTTCTGGCAAGCGCCACCCTCGCCGCCTGCGGCAGCCGCCCGGAAAACCCGGTGGACTACGTCACCTACCGCGACGAGCCGCTGGTCAAGCAGGTGGAAAAAGGCATGACCATGCAGAAGGTCATCGCCATTGGTGGCAGCCCGTCCAACGTCATCGATCTCCCTCATGGCGGCACCTGCAACGACTACATCCTCAACCACGATGGCCACCAGCAGCCTTACTACGTGCGCTTCGACGCCACCGGCCATGTGGACGCGAAGGGCTTCAAGACGTGCAAACAACGCGAAGAAGACAGCGACGCCGTCAACGGCGCCTAAGCCTTCCAGGCCATATCCATGACTACCCTGATGTTCCAGGAGATGAACATGAATGCGACTGAACTGACCGATGTGCAAACCCTGCGCGAACGTGCCCGCCAGCATGTCGAGAACGGGGCCGTGACCGAGGGTTACCAGGCTGATCGCGAGCAAATTATCAGCTTGCTCAACGAAGCCCTGGCCACCGAACTGGTCTGCACATTGCGCTACAAACGCCACTACTTCATGGCCAGCGGCATCAAGGCCAGCGTGGCTGCCGATGAATTCCTCGAGCATGCCAACCAGGAAGCCGAGCACGCCGACAAGCTGGCCGAACGGATCGTGCAGTTGGGTGGCGAACCGGATTTCAACCCGGATAACCTGAGCCAACGGTCTCATGCCCAATATGTAGCCGGCACTTCATTGAAGGAAATGGTGCTGGAGGACCTGGTGGCGGAGCGGATCGCCATCGATAGCTATCGCGAGATCATTCGATACATTGGGGATAAAGATCCGACTACGCGGCGTATTTTTGAAGACATCCTCGCGCAGGAAGAAGAGCACGCGGACGATATGTCCGACCTGTTGCAAGGCTTGTAATTGCCGGGGGCGCTTCGCGCCCCTATCGCAACGCAAGGCCGCTCCCACAGGTATTTCATGCGCCTCAAGGCTTATGCGGTAACTGTGGGAGCGGCCTTGTGTCGCGAATGGGCTGCAAAGCAGCCCCCTGCTATTTCCGCCCTTTCACCGCAGCCGGCGCCTTGCCCGCCTTCATCTGCTGCAACAACGGCGTGCACTGGTTCGGATCATCTCCGCTGCTAGGCGCAATCAGCGCCAGCAACCCCGCCGCCGGCCCGGCCACCACGCCCAACGCCACCATCCCCGCCCCGCGCAATGCCAGCGGCACCGCCTGCACCCCGGCACTGGGCTTGGCGAACGGCCCGCGTACATACAACGGCGAGCGCAGCGAGAACAGCCGCAGGCCTTTCGATTCCGGGGTAATTTTCAGGTCCAGCTGCTCGGTGGCGAAATTGGCCGTGCCGTTGATGTAGATGATCGCGTTCTCGGTATCGAAGATGAACAGGCGCGTAGTCGCCAGGCCATCCTTGATGCCCACGTCAGCCGCCGCGCAATTGATCTTCACATCCTCATCGCCAAACAGTTTGCCGACCACATAGTTGCCCACGTTCAGCCCGGCAATCTCCATCAGGCTACGGCTGATGGCGCCATCGTTGATCAGCATGCGCAGGTCGCCGTTGGCCGTGCCCAGCAAGGCGGCCACCGAGTTGCCCCGGCCGGTGATATCGGCATCGCCGTTCAACTCACCGAAGCTGGTCTGCATCGGCGCAAAGGAGGGGAACAACTGCTTGAGCTTGAAGCCCCTCGCCGTCAGCCGCGCACGCCCCTGCAACGGTACGTTGCGGCCGTCCAGGCGGATCCTGGACGCCAGGTTGCCGCCAGCCACGCCAAAACGCAGGGGCTCCAGGCGCAGCAGGCCGTCTTCCAGAATCACATGGGCCGAAAGGTCGTTGAACGGCAGTTGCGCGCTGTGCACGATACGCTTGCCGGCAAAGGTGACGTCGGCGTCCATCGCGCGCCAGCGCTCGGTGCGGAACTCTTCCACCGGCAGCACCTTGCCCGCTGGCTGCTTGCTGGCACCACCGCGGGCCTTCTGCTCGGCGTTGGAGTCGGCGCCGATCAGCGGCGCGAGGTCCTTGAACAGCAACTGGTTGGACACCAGGTTGCCGGACAGCCTGGGCCGTGGCTGGCTGGCCACGAAGGCCAGGTCGCCGTGGATATCGCTGTCACCGATCTTGCCGTTGAATCCCTGGTAGTTGAAGGTCGCCCCTTGCGCCGCGTGCAGGTTGGCGCTGAGGTGGCCGTCGGTGGAATAGGCCGGGGTGTCGGGCAAGGTTACGCCGGTCAACGGGTAGAGGTTGCCCAGGCTGGCCCCGGACAGGCGCAGGCGCAAGTCGAGGGCGCCGAGGTTGCGCGGGTCGGTCAGGGTACCGGCGAGCACTACATGGGTGTCGGCGATACGCACGTCAGCCTGCAGCGGGAACGGCTGGCTGGCGTCCTGCAGGGCCAGCAGGCCGCCGATCTTGCCGGTGCCGGACACCGGCTGGCCTTTGTAGCGGCCCTGGGCCTTGAGCCCGAAGGCATAGTCCTGCGCGGCACCGGCCTTCTCGGCGCTGGCCTTGCCGACGATGTCGCTGAAGGGTATCGGTTTGCCCAGCGGGTCGATCTGCACTTTCATGCTGGTTTTCAGGGTCTGGTCATCGAAGCTGACATTGCCCTGGTCGAAGCCGATGGCGCCAATATCCAGCTGCCATCTGGAAGGCTCTGCGTTTTCATCCTTGGGGCCGAAGTCGAAGACCCAGTTGGCGCGGCCATCGGCCAGGCGGGTGAGGCTGGCTGTGGGCTTGGTCAGGTCGATGCGCGGGATGCTGATCTGCTGGAACAGTAACGGCAACGGCGCCAGTCGGAACGCCACGCGCTCCAGGCCGACCATTTTCGGTTCCTTGAGCCACTCGGGGTTGCCCAGGGTCAGGTCCTCGGCAATGAAGTGCGGCCAGGGCACCCAGGCACGCCAGCCCCCTTCTTCAGGTTCGGTGCGCCAGTTCACGGCGAGGTTGCCATTGATCGCGAAGGGCCGCTGCAGGGCCTCGGAGACTTTTTCGTTGAGCAGGGGCTTGACGCGGTTCCAGTCGAAGGTGGCGATCACCACCGCCAGGATCGCCAGCAGGGTCAGCAGGCTGGTGAAGGTCCAGACGAGGATTCTGGCGGGACGCGTCATTGCGTGATTCTCCTTGCGATGTGGCACAGAACAAGCGCAGCGGTGGCACTCACTATCTCGGACTGATGAAAACCCGTGGGGTTTTATCGACGGCGCCATGATAGCGAAGTTTTCCTGGCCTTTTGCTCAGCAATGCGTCGCGCCAGGTTTCGCATGTTACCCGGGAAGCAGGACTGACAAAATGCCATCATTGAGCCTGTAAAGCGCTTTCCAGAGCGGCCATGGCCTCTATCAATATGGTCGATTGTTACCATTACCCGTATGAACTTCTCTCTGGCGTTACGCGGCGTAGCATTGGCTCCGTACCCACTTTCCAGCCCCCGAGAGGAGCACCGAAATCATGAAACGCCATCTGCTGACCCTGACCCTGTCCATCCTGGCTGCCAACGCTTTTGCCCTGCCAGCCGACGAGCAACACCTGACCGCCGAATCGCGTTCCAGCGCCGCGGAAATCGCCCAGCCGCTGAAAACCGTTGCCGAAGGCGGTGCTGATCGCCTGATCGAACGTAGTGGCCGCGTTGCCGAAGGTGGCGCCGATCGCCTGATCGAACGTAGTGGCCGCGTTGCCGAAGGTGGCGCCGATCGCCTGATCGAACGTTCTGGTCGCGTTGCCGAAGGTGGCGCCGATCGCCTGATCGAACGTTCTGGCCGCGTTGCCGAAGGTGGCTCGGATCGCCTGATCGAACGTTCTGGCCGGGTCGCCGAAGGTGGCTCTGATCGCCTGATCGAACGTTCTGGCCGGGTCGCCGAAGGTGGCTCTGATCGCCTGGTTGAACTCAGCCGTGTGAGCTGATCACCATGGCCGAAAACAACAACCTCTGTCGCAACACGTGCTCCCCTCCAGGCCCGGTCCATTGACCGGGCTTTGTTTTTTTAACTAGAGTGCCCAGCCTTACCGCCATAGAAGCCCGCACCATGCTGCCGCGCGCCGAACAGAAGCTACAGACCCGCCAGGCCCTGCTCGATGCAGCCTGCCAGCTCATGGAGAGTGGCCGTGGTTTCGGCAGTATCAGCCTGCGCGAAGTGGCAAAGACCGCCGGCATCGTGCCCACCGGCTTTTACCGGCATTTTTCCGACATGGACGCCCTGGGCCTGGCCCTGGTGGCCGAAGTCGACACGACCTTCCGCCAGACTATCCGACTGGTGCGCCACAACGAATTCGAACTGGGCGGCATCACCGACGCCTCGGTGCGCATCTTCCTCGACGTGGTCGCCGCCCACCGCGCGCAGTTCCTGTTCCTCGCCCGTGAGCAGTACGGCGGTTCGCAGGCCGTACGCCAGGCCATTGCCCGCCTGCGCCAGGACATCAGCGACGACCTGGCCACCGACCTCGCGCGGATGAAGCGCTGGCAGCACCTGGACAGCGCTGCGCTGGCGGTGATGGCCGACCTGGTGGTGAAGACCGTGTTCGCCACCCTGCCCGAGCTTATCGACAGCCCCGAAGCGGGTTATCCACAGGCGCTGACACCGCAGGAAAAGATCACCCAGCAGTTGCGCTTCATCTTCGTGGGCGCGCGGCATTGGCAGGGGCTTGGCAACCCGGGCTGATCGCTAGCCTGCACTGGCCTCTTCGCGGGCACGCCCGCTCCCACAGGTACCCCACATTGCTCGAGCCCGCGAAGAGGCCGGCACAGGCTACCCACAACCCCACTTCTGCTACCATGGCGCCCTGCCCGACAGCGACGAGCGCCGAAATGTCCGACCCCCGCCCCACCCTGCCCGAACTGGCCCGCTTCAAACAGCACTTCGCCGAACGCATCGTGCCGTTGTGGCAAGGCCCGGGCTGGAACGCCGACCTGGCCCTGCCCTACGAGGCCCTGGACGCCCAGCACCAGCCATTGCCGGTGCAGCGCTACCGGGCCATGGCCTGCGCGCGTCAGCTGTACCTGTTCAGCAGCCGCATCGGCCAACCCGGCGCAGCCGAGCGTGCGGCCGCCTTGTTCCGCTCGCTGCAGAAGCACTTCCATGACGCCGAGCACGGCGGCTGGTTCTACAGCATCGACGCCCAAGGCAAGCCGCTGGACCGGCGCAAGGACCTGTACACCCACGCCTTCATCGTTTTCGCCTGTGCCCACTACTGGGGCAAGGTGCGTGAAAGCCTGGTGGAGTCCACGCTGAACGCTGCGCTGGACATCATCGACCAGCAGTTCGCCCGCGACGATGGCCTGTACGAAGCCAGCCTCGCAGAAGACTGGGCCGACCTGGGCAGTGGCCCGCTGCAAAACCCGCAGATGCACCTGGCCGAAGCCTTCCTGCAAGTACTGGCGGTGCGTGACGACGAGCATGCCCGGCAGTCGCTGCTGCAACTGTGCGAGGCGCTGCAGGCGCACTTCATCGAACCGGAATACGGCCTGATGCTGGAAAAGCCACGCGGCGCTGTGGATAACTGGTTCGAGCCGGGGCACCAGTTCGAATGGTTCTACCTGCTGCATACCTCGCCACTGCTGCGTGACACGCCGCTGCATGCGTCCATCGACCGGGCGTTCGGCTACGCCGAACAGTACGGGGTCAAGGATGGCGCCGTGCTGTCAATGCTGGGTGTGGATGGCCAGGTGCTGGATGCCACCCAACGCATCTGGGCACAGGCGGAATACTTGCGGGCACTGGTACTGCGTGCGGGTGGAGAGGCGAAGCTCGCTGGCCAGTTGCGGGCGCTGCAGGCGCGGTTCCTGCGCGAGGCGGGCTGGTATGAGTGCCGCGATGGCGAAGGCAGTGTCAGCCGGCATGACATGCCCTCGACTACGCCCTACCACCTGGCGACTTGCCTGGAAGGCTTGCAGCGCCTGAGCTGACGCATTCGCGGGCACGCCCGCTCCCACAGGTAATTTGCCGCCCTCAAGGGCAGCGCTATCCCTGTGGGAGCGGGCATGCCCGCGAAGAGGCCCTCGGATCAGCCCTTGACCGACCGGTCGATCGAGAACCCTGCCCAATCCTGGCTCACCGGCATCAGCTCGAGGCTGTTGATGTTGATATGCGCCGGCTGGTTGAGAATCCAGAAGATGGTTTCGGCAATGTCCTGCGGCTGGATCGGCTCGGCACCGGCGTAAGTGGCGTCGTACTTGGCCTGGTCACCACCAAAGCGCACCAGCGAGAACTCGCTTTCGCACAGGCCCGGCTCAATGTTGCTCACCCGCACGCCGGTTCCCCGCAGGTCGCAGCGCAGGCTCAGCGAGAACTGGCCGACGAAGGCCTTGGTGCCGCCGTACACGTTGCTGCCCGGGTACGGGTAGTTGCCCGCCACGGACCCTACGTTAAGGATCGACGCCCCACGGCCATGGGCGATCAGCCGTGGCAGCAGCAGGCGGGTGGTGTACATCAGGCCCTTGATGTTGGTGTCGACCATGGTTTCCCAGTCGTCCAGGCTGCAGTTCTGCGCCGCATCCACACCCAACGCCAGGCCGGCGTTGTTGACCAGGCCACGCAGCTTGTCGAAGCCAGCCGGCAGGTTGGCGATGGCCTGCTCCATGGCCTTGCGGTCACGCACGTCGACCACCAGGCCGTGTACTTCGGTCTTGGCCGACAGTTCGGCGCACAAAGCGTCCAGGCGCTCCTTGCGGCGGCCAGTGAGCACCAGCTTCCAGCCCGCTTCGGCGAAGCGGCGGGCAGTGGCCTCACCGAAACCGGAAGTCGCGCCAGTGATGAATACGGTGGACGTCATGCTCTGTTCCTCACGGTGGGTTGTCATCGGCAGGCTTGCAGCATGCCCGCGCCGGGCGCTGGCAGCAACCCGTCGAGGGCCCTGTTCATTTTTTGACCACATGCGGCAAAGCCTTGCATCAGAGGCCTCGCCGCCAGCTATGCGCACGTTATCCACAAGGCTTTCCCCACAGATTGGGGGCAATTTGTCCATGGCGCGGAACCCTTTCAGCCTGTCATGGTCGGTGGATATCTTTTCAGTGCTGGCGCAAGGCTTTCAATCATGCCGCCTGCAGCGGTCTGTCCAAGGTTTTTTCACAGAGTTATCCACAGGATCTACGCTGGCCTGAAAGTCCATGCAGGCCACTGAAAAGCTTGGGAAAATCATCCAAAAGGGGGAGGTGATCAAAAAATGATCATGGCTCTGCAGGGCTTGCCATCAAAGGGCTTGAGGGATATGCCACCATGTTTTCCACAGGCGGTTCCACATTATCCGTGGAAAAGATCTGGCCTGTGGAAACAAGGGCTTGTGTGGGGATGATGATGTGTATGAAGACAGGTGCGCGACAAGTTGTCCACATTGGGATGGGGCTGCTTTGCAGCCCCGGGTTCACTCAATGCCCACCCAGATAAGCGTTACGCACCTCTTCGTTGACCAACAGCTCCTGCCCCGTCCCGGTCATGCGAATCTGCCCGTTGACCATCACATAAGCCCGGTCCGACAGCTTTAGCGCATGGTTGGCGTTCTGCTCCACCAGGAAGATGGTCATCCCGGTCTTGGCCAGCTCACGCAAGGTCGAGAAGATCTGCTTGACCACGATCGGCGCCAGCCCCAGCGATGGCTCATCCAGCAGCAACAACTTTGGCCGGCTCATCAGCGCCCGGGCAATGGCCAGCATCTGCTGCTCGCCACCAGACATGGTCATGGCCCGCTGGTTACGCCGCTCTTTCAGGCGCGGGAACAGCTCGTACATGCGCTGCATGTCTTCGTCGGCATGCTTGTCGCCGATGGGGATGGTACCCATCATCAGGTTCTCCTCGACGGTCATGTCGGGGAATACCCGGCGCCCTTCCGGCGACTGGGCGATGCCGTTGGAGGCAATGTAGTGCGACGACTTGCGAGTGATATCGGTGCCGCGATACACGATATGCCCGGAGGCCGCCCGCGGCTGGCCGAAGATCGACATCAGCAGGGTCGACTTGCCGGCACCGTTGGCGCCGATCAGGCTGACAGTCTCGCCTTCGTTGATGTGCATCGAGACCTTTTTCAGCGCCTGGATCGGCCCGTAGAACACGTCCAGGTCCTTCAGTTCGAGAATGGGTGCACTCATACCAGTTCCTCTTCATCGGCACCCAGGTAGGCGGCGATCACCGTCGGGTTGTGGCGGATATCCTGCGGCGCGCCTTCGGCAATCACGTTGCCGTGGTCGAGCACCACGATATGGTCGGAAATGCTCATGACCATGCCCATGTCGTGCTCGATCAGCACCACGGTGATGTCGTGCTCGTCGCGCAGCACGCGGATCATGCGGCTAAGGGCCTCGGTTTCCTGCGGGTTCAGGCCAGCCGCCGGTTCGTCCAGGCAGATAATCTTCGGCCGCGTGCACATGGCCCGGGCGATTTCCAGACGGCGCTGCTGGCCGTACGACAACTCGCCAGCCAGGCGGTTGGCGCAATCGACCAGGTCGACCACTTCCAGCCAGTAGAACGCGTGGTCCAGCGCGTCGCTCTCGGCCTTGCGGTAGGCCTTGGTGTTGAGCACCCCGGCCAGCAGGTTGCGGTTGACCCACATGTGCTGGGCCACCAGCAGGTTTTCCACCACCGACATTTCCTTGAACAGGCGAATGTTCTGGAAGGTGCGGGCAAGGCCGGCGCGGTTGACCAGGTGGGTACCGCCGAACATCTTGTAGTACATGCGGTTGGCAAAGCGCGCCGGCGACACGAAGTCCGCCGCCTGGAAGCGCTCGCCGAGCAGCTGGATGACATTGGTGTGGCTGCCGCGCACGTTCAGCTCGATGCGCCCGCCACTGGCCTTGTAGAAGCCGGTCAGGCAGTTGAACACGGTGGTCTTGCCGGCACCGTTGGGGCCGATCAGGGCGAAGATCTGGTTGCGCCGAACCTTGAGGCTGACATCGCTGAGCGCCTTGATGCCGCCGAACTGCATCATCAGGTTGTCGACCGAGAGAATGATATCGTCGCTCATGGCGCCACTCCTTTACGCGGGGTTACACCGGTACGGCTGATGCGGATCAGCCCACGCGGTCGCCAGATCATCATCAGCACCATCAGCACACCGAACAGCAGCACCCGGTATTCGGAGAAGCTGCGCAGCAGTTCAGGCGCCACGGTCAGCACGAAGGCCGCGATCACCACACCCACGGTCGAGCCCATGCCACCGAGCACGACGATGGCGAGGATCAGCGCCGACTCGAAGAAGGTGAACGATGACGGGTTGACAAAACCCTGGTAGGTGGCAAAGAACACCCCGGCCAGGCCGGCGGTGGAGGCACCCAGGGTAAACGCCGAAAGCTTGACCAGCACGTGATTCAAGCCCATCGAACGGCAGGCGATCTCGTCTTCGCGCAGCGCTTCCCAGGCCCGACCGACCGGCATGCGGGTCAAGCGGTGCTTGATGTACAGCACGGCCAGCACGACGATGAACAGCACGGCGTAGATGAACACGAACTTGAGGTTGGCGTTGTACTCGAAGCCGAAGAACTCGTGGATCGGTACCCCGCCGTCCTTGGCCCGGCGGCCGAACTCCAGGCCGAAGAAGGTGGGCGATGGTGCCGGCATACCGTTGGGACCGCCGGTGAACGACAACCAGTTGTTCAGCACCAGGCGGATGATTTCACCAAAGCCCAGGGTCACGATCGCCAGGTAGTCACCGTGCATCCGTAGCACCGGGAAACCGAGGATGCACCCTGCCAGCGCCGCGGCGATGGCCGCCAGTGGCAGCACGCTCCAGAAGCCCAGGCCGAGGTACTGGTAACCCAGCGCCAGGCCATAGGCACCGATGGCGTAGAACGCCACATAACCCAGGTCGAGCAGGCCAGCCAGGCCGACCACGATGTTCAGGCCCAGGCCCAGCAGCACGTAGATCAGGCCGAGGATGACCACGGTCAGCAGGTACTTGTTGGCGAAGATCGGGAACACGATGGCAATCACCACCAGCGCCGGGATGATGTAGCGCAGGCGCGACACGTAGTTCGGCGCACGCACATGCACGCCCGAGCCGCCGCTGTCGAAGCCTTCGAGCATGCGCCGCCCGGCGGCGGTCTGCAGGTACAGGCTGAGCAGGAAGCGCCCGAGCATCACCCCGCCGACCAGCCACGCCACACGCCGCGGCTCGGCATTGAAGGAGTAGCCGTCGAGCACCACGCCGACGACCGGGCCAAACACGATGAGGGCCAGCAGGCCGGCGACAATGGTCTCCAGCAGGCTGCGTTTAAGGTCGAAACCCTTGTTGGTTTCGCTTACAGCGGCAGTTTTGGCAATCGACATGTTCACACCTTAGCCACGAGCGGGCGACCCAGCAGGCCTTGTGGGCGGAAGATAAGGATCATCACCAGCAGCGAGAAGCTGAACACGTCCTTGTAGTCGGAGTTGATCAGGCCGGAGAACAGCGACTCGGAAATGCCCAGGATGATCCCGCCAAGCATGGCGCCAGGCAGCGAGCCGATACCGCCGAGCACCGCGGCAGTGAACGCCTTGATGCCGATGATGAAGCCAGCGTAGAAGTCGAAGGTGCCGTAGTTCATGGTGATCAGCACGCCAGCCAGCGCGGCCATTACCGCACCGATGACGAACACGTAGGAGATCACCCGGTCGGTGTTGATGCCCAGGATCGAGGCCATCTTGCGGTCTTGCTGGGTAGCGCGGCACATGCGGCCGAGCTTGGTGTACTTGATCACGTAGGTGAGCAGGCCCATACCGACAAAGGCCGCCACCAGGATGAAGATCTTGGTGTAGGTCAGTTGCACGAAGCCGGTGCCCACTTCGACACGCCAGGCACCTTCCAGCAGGGTTGGCACGCCTTGCTGGCGGGCGCCCTGGCTGATTTGCGCGTAGTTCTGCAGGATCAGCGAGATGCCGATGGCACTGATCAGCGGTGCCAGGCGGGTGGAGTTACGCAGGGGTTTGTAGGCGATGCGCTCGATGGTGAAGCCGTACACGCCGGTGACGACGATGGTGAACAACAGGGTGCCCAGCATCAACAGGGGGAACGACTCGATGCCGAAGTAAGCCAGCAATGCCAGGCTGATCGCCGCGAGGTACGCGGAGATCATGTACACCTCGCCGTGCGCGAAGTTGATCATGCCGATAATGCCATAGACCATTGTGTAGCCGATGGCGATCAGGCCATAGACCGACCCGAGGGTCAGGCCGTTGACCAGTTGCTGCAGGAAAATACCATCCATAACGCAATCTCACCTGATTGAGATTGCACGAGCGCCGACCACGGCGGGCCTGGGACAAGGCGGCCCTCGCAGCGCAGTACTGTGCAGATCTACGGATAAAGACAGGTACCGCGGGGCTTGGGCCCGGGCCTGAGCCCGGGCCATGGGCCGTTGTTATTTTTGTTTTTCCAGCTGGTGGTACTTGCCTTGGGCGTCCCACTGGTAGACCACGTAGTCGGACACGGTCAGGTCACCCTTCTTGTCCCACTTTTTCTCGCCCATGACGGTCTGCACCGGGTTGGCCTTGAGCCACTCGGCAGCAGCTTCGCCCTTGTTCGACTTGGCGCCGTTGAACGCGGCAGCCAACGCCTGCAGCGAGGCATAGGCGTACAGGGTGTAGCCTTCAGGTTCGGTACCGGCCTTGCGGAACTCCTCCACCACCGCCTTGCTGTCCGGCAGCAGGCGCGGGTCGGCGCCGAAGGTCATGTACACGCCATCGACGTACTGTGCACCGCCGGCAGTGGACACCAGCTCGTCGGTGACGATGCCGTCATCGGACATGAACTTGACGTCCTTCAGGCCCTGCTCGCGCAGCTGGCGCACCAGCGGGCCGGCTTCCGGGTGCAGGCCGCCGAAGTAGACCACGTCGGCACCGGTGGAACGGATCTTGGTAACCACGGCGCTGAAGTCTTTTTCGCCACGGGTCAGGCCTTCGTACAGCACCGGCTTGACGCCGCGTTTCTCCAGCTGTGCCTTGGTCGCATCGGCCAGGCCCTGGCCATAGGTGTCCTTGTCGTGCAGCACCGCGACTTTCTTGCCCTTGAGCACGTCGACGATGTAGTCGCCGGCGACGATACCCTGCTGGTCGTCACGGCCGCACATGCGGAACATGGCGGACAGGCCGCGCTCGGTCACCTGGGGGTTGGTAGAGCCCGGGGTGATGGCGATGACGCCCGCCTCGTCATACACCTCGGAAGCCGGGATGGTATTGGACGAACAGAAGTGGCCGACCACGCCGATCACCTTGTCCTGGTCGACCAGGCGGTTGGCCACGGCCACGGCCTGCTTGGGTTCACAGGCGTCATCGCCCTTGACCAGGACGATTTTCTCGCCGTTTACGCCACCGGCGGCGTTGATCTTGTCGGCCGCTGCCTGCGCACCTTTCATGTACTGCTCGCCAAACGCTGCGTTTGCCCCGGTCATGGGGCCCGCTACACCGATCTTGACATCGGCCTGAACATACGAAGAAACACCCAGTGCCGTAGCTACGGCCAGAGCCAGGAAACCTTTCTTGTAAAACGTCTGCGACATGAGGTGGTGCTCCTAGAGTTTTTTTTGGTTGGCACTACAACTTCTCAGCCCTGTGCTCAGAGCAAGGGCCGTGCCATAGGTTTTGTCTTCGCTGAAAACACACTGCGCAGGGCGCCTGCAGGCGACCGACGGCCTTTTCTTTATTGAGCGTGCAACCGTCTGCCACGCGGCAGGCGCCACCACACGTACAGACAAGGAGCAACCGTCGAGTGCCATCATTGCAACCCTGACAAGTGTTTACGTGCAACCGCCCTGTAACAGCGGACGTCACCGAACTGCACACCGCTGGTGCGCGACTGCTACAGGCGGCACCGTTTCAAGGCTAGCGGGTGCACGGAAAAACACGCGGTTTTGGCAGATCCGGCCTGTTCGCGGGCTCGCCCGCTCCCACAGGTATTGCACCGTTCCTGAGCTCGGAGGTGTTCCTGTGGGAGCGGGCAAGCCCGCGAACAGGCCGGAACAGCCACACGAGGCGCAAAAGGCTGGCACAATGTCCGCCATTCGCCGCTTCCGGAGCCCCCTTGATGAGCGAGAGCGCATTCGCCGAGCGCATCGTGCACAACCTGCTCGACACCGACTTCTACAAACTCACCATGATGCAGGGCGTGCTGCACAACTACCCGGACGCCGACGTCGAATGGGAATTTCGCTGCCGCAACGGCGAGGACCTGCGCCCTTACCTCGGCGAGATCCGCAACCAGCTCGAACTGCTCAGCGACCTGACCCTGGATGACGGCCAACTGGCCTTCCTCGAACGCATCAGCTTCCTCAAGCCCGACTTCCTGCGCTTTCTGCGCCTGTTCCGCTTCAACCTGCGCTACGTGCGCCTGGGAATAGAAAACGACCAGCTGTTCCTGCGCCTGAAAGGCCCGTGGCTGCATGTGATCCTGTTCGAAGTGCCGCTGCTGGCGATCATCAGCGAAGTGCGCAACCGCCATCTGCACCCGCGCATGCGGCTTGCCGAGGCCCGTGACCAGCTGTACCGCAAGTTCGACTGGCTGCGCGCGCATGCCAGCGACGACGAACTGGCCGAACTGCAGGTGGCCGACTTCGGCACCCGCCGGCGCTTTTCCAGCCGTGTGCAGGAAGACGTGGTGCGCGTGCTGCGCGACGACTTTCCGGGCCGCTTCGTCGGCACCAGCAACGTCGACCTGGCATGGAAACTGGATATCAAGCCGCTGGGCACCATGGCCCATGAATGGATCATGGCCCACCAGCAACTCGGCCCGCGGCTGATCGACAGCCAGATCGCCGCGCTGGACTGCTGGGTGCGTGAGTACCGTGGCCTGCTCGGCATCGCCCTGACCGATTGCATCACCATGGATGCCTTCCTCGGCGATTTCGACCTGTACTTCGCCAAGCTGTTCGACGGCCTGCGCCACGACTCGGGCGAACCGGTGGCCTGGGCGGAAAAGGCCATTGCCCATTACCAGAAACTGGGTATCGACCCGATGACCAAGACCCTGGTGTTCTCCGACGGCCTCAACCTGACCCGCTCACTGGAAATCTTCCGCGCCCTGCGCGGTCGCATCAATGTCAGCTTTGGCATCGGCACCAACCTGACCTGTGACATTCCGGGTGTGGCCCCGATGAGCATCGTGCTTAAAATGACCGACTGCAACGGCGCGCCGGTGGCGAAGATCTCGGACGAAGCCGCCAAGACCCAATGCCGCGACGAGAACTTCGTCGCCTACATGCGCCATGTATTCAAAGTCCCCAGCAAGGAGTAACCCATGCAAGCGGTTCAGCAAGAGATTGCCCAGGCGCTGAAGGTACAGCCGCCGTTCGCCGACGCCGCCGCGCTCGAGGCCGAAGTCGCCCGGCGCGTGGCGTTCATCAAGGATTGCCTGGCCAACGCCCGGCTCAAGACCCTGGTGCTGGGCATCAGCGGCGGCGTCGACTCGCTGACCGCCGCCCTGCTCGCCCAGCGCGCCATCAACGAGCTGCGGGCAGAGACCGGTGACAAGGCCTACACCTTCATCGCGGTGCGCCTGCCCTATCACGTGCAGCACGATGAACATGATGCGCAGGCATGCCTGGACGTGATCAAGGCCGATGAAGTGCACACCGTCGATATCGCCCCGGCGGTGAAGGCGCTGGCAGCTGAGGTCGTAGAGCTGAAGAACGGCTCGCCGACGCTGGTGGATTTTGTCGTGGGCAACGTCAAGGCCCGTACCCGCATGGTCGCCCAGTACACCATCGCCGGCGCCCGTGCTGGCCTGGTGATCGGTACCGACCACGCCGCCGAGGCGGTGATGGGCTTCTTTACCAAGTTCGGTGATGGTGCCTGCGACCTGGCGCCGCTGAGCGGGCTGGTGAAGAACCAGGTACGGGCGATTGCGCGCAGCTTCGGTGCGCCGGAATCACTGGTGGAGAAGGTGCCGACTGCCGACCTGGAAGACCTGGCGCCGGGCAAGCCGGACGAAGCGTCGCATGGCGTGACCTACCAGCAGATCGATGCCTTCCTGCACGGGCAGCCGGTTGACCAGGAAGCGTTCGACATCATCGTCGCCACCTACCGCAAGACCCAGCACAAGCGCGAACTGCCGTTCGCCCCTTGAAAAGCTTCGCGGGCACGCCCGCTCCCACAGAGACACCACAGATGCTGAATTTTGTGGTGAACCTGTGGGAGCGGGCATGCCCGCGAATAGGCCCGAAAGGCCTACACAGCTGTCATTACTTGACGACGACCTTGCCCTTCATCATCGAGATGTGGCCCGGGAAGGTGCAGAAGAAGCTGTAGTCGCCACCGGCTTCCAGCTTGGAAGTGTCCAGGGTGATGCTGGATTTTTCACCGGCACCAATCATTTTGGTGTGGCCGATGATCGCTGCGTTGTCAGCCTTGATGTAGTCCTTTTCCAGACCTTGCGTCATGCCTTCGGTGGCGATGGCCTGCATGTCGGCAGTCTTGCTGATCACCAGGTTGTGGCCCATGACGTTCTTCGGCAGCTTGCCACCATGGGTCAGTTCGATTTCAACGGTCTTGCAGCTCTTGTCGACGGTGAACTCTTTGGTGTTGAACGACATCTGGTCAGTCGAATCGACAGTGACTTTGCAGTCGGCTGCGAAGACAGAGGCGCTGGCGAGGGTCAGCAGGGATACCGCTACAGCTTTCGCAAACATCATGAATCTCCTTGGCAGGGTTTTATCAATTGCGAGACTGCCTGAAACCGTTCAGCCCCTTGCTGATATGGGTCAAGGGGGTGTCAAGCGGTCAGTCAGTAGAATTGTTCAATCGATTGTATACAACCAATTCAAGAGCACATCATGCCCTTTTATTGGACGATGGGACAACCTCTCATTTAGGAGCAATACGAAATGACCCTGGGTAGCCTGATGAACAGCCTGCTGGCGGCCTACGCCCATGGAGCGACCGGCGCCATCTGCGAATTCTCCCGGCCGGAGTGAAAGCAGCCTTGGAACTGTAGGACGTGGGCCTTACCCTGTCAGCCTGAGTGACAGGAGATGAGCAATGCCCGTACGTTCCGTTTGTGTGTTCTGCGGCGCCAGCATTGGTGCCAACCCCGCCTATCGTGAAGCGGCCGTCGCGCTGGGCCAGGCGATTGCCCGTCGCGGCCTGACCCTGGTCTATGGCGGTGGCGCGGTCGGCCTGATGGGCACCGTCGCCGATGCGGCCATGGCGGCCGGCGGCGAAGTGATCGGGATCATTCCTGAAAGCCTGATGAATGCCGAAATCGGCCACAAGGGCCTCAGCCGCCTGGAAGTGGTCGACGGCATGCACGCGCGCAAGGCACGCATGGCCGAACTGAGCGATGCCTTCATCGCCCTGCCCGGTGGGCTGGGTACGCTGGAGGAGTTGTTCGAGGTATGGACCTGGGGGCAACTGGGCTATCACGCCAAGCCGCTGGGGCTGCTCGACGTGAATGGCTTCTATGAAAAGCTCGGCGGGTTCCTCGACCATATCGTCGAAGAAGGTTTCGTGCGGCCGCAGCATCGGGCGATGTTGCTGCTGGGGCAACAGCCGGATGAGCTGCTGGACGGGATGGACAGCTTTGTCGCGCCGGTGGCGCCGAAGTGGGTCGACAAGAAGCCTGACTGATCTCGATCAGCAGGCCGAACACCTGACCTGTGGGAGCGGGCGTGCCCGCGAATGCGGCAGTGAATCCACCATCGCATTCGCGGGCACGCCCGCTCCCACAGGGTTCTATGTAGCTTTCAAGATCAGCGCGGGATGACCGGCTGACGCGGCTTCTTGCCCTTGCCGCCACCACCCTTGCCCGCTTCCTTGCGCTCCTTGGCCGCCTGCTGGTTGCGCGCAAACGCTTCGGCCTTGGCCTTTTCACGCTTGTCCCACGGCTTGCTGCCATCGCTGCCACGCGGCGGCAGGCCGGTGTGCTGGGTAAGGACCTTCTGCTCCTTGCCCACCTTGTGGCTGCCCGCCGGGGTCGAGTTCTTGCGGCGCGCACTCTGGTAGGTATCGGTCTGCGGCTGGTGCAGCGGGATCAGCTGGTGCTTGCCCGGCCCGATCAGGTCGGCGCGGCCCATGCGCTGCAGCGCTTCACGCAGCATCGGCCAGCCCTTCGGGTCGTGGTAACGCAAGAACGCCTTGTGCAGGCGGCGCTGCTCCTCGCTCTTGACGATCTCCACCCCTTCGCTCTTGTAGGTCACCTTGCGCAGCGGGTTCTTGCCCGAGTGGTACATGGCCGTGGCCGAGGCCATCGGCGACGGGTAGAACGCCTGCACCTGGTCGGCACGGAAGCCGTTACCCTTCAGCCACAGGGCCAGGTTCATCATGTCTTCGTCGGTGGTGCCCGGGTGCGCGGCGATGAAGTACGGGATCAGATACTGTTCCTTGCCCGCCTCTTTAGAGAACTTCTCGAACATGCGCTTGAAGCGGTCGTAGGTGCCAATGCCCGGCTTCATCATCTTGTCCAGCGGGCCACGCTCGGTGTGCTCCGGGGCAATCTTCAGGTAGCCGCCAACATGGTGGGTGACCAGTTCCTTGACGTACTCCGGCGATTCCACCGCCAGGTCGTAACGCAGGCCCGAGGCGATCAGGATCTTCTTCACACCCGGTAAGGCACGGGCCTTGCGGTACAGCTCGATCAGCGAGCTGTGGTCGGTGTTGAGGTTTTCGCAGATGCCCGGGAACACGCACGACGGCTTGCGGCAGTGCTTCTCGATCTCGTGGCTCTTGCAGGCAATGCGGTACATGTTGGCGGTTGGCCCGCCAAGGTCGGAGACCACGCCGGTGAAGCCCGGCACCTTGTCACGCATCTCTTCGATTTCGTGCAGGATCGATTCGTGCGAGCGGTTCTGGATGATGCGGCCTTCGTGCTCGGTGATCGAGCAGAAGGTGCAGCCACCGAAGCAGCCACGCATGATGTTCACCGAGAAACGGATCATCTCGTAGGCCGGGATGCGCTCCTTGCCATAGGCCGGGTGCGGCACACGGGCGTAGGGCATGCCGAACACGTAGTCCATTTCCTCGGTGGTCATGGGGATGGGTGGCGGGTTGAACCACACATCCACCTCGCCATGCTTCTGCACCAGGGCGCGGGCATTGCCCGGGTTGGTCTCCAGGTGCAGCACGCGGTTGGCATGGGCGTACAGTACCGGGTCGTTACGCACCTTTTCGAACGATGGCAGGCGGATCACCGACTTGTCGCGGGTCATGCGCGGGCTGTCGAGAATCTGTACCACCTTGGCTTCGTTCGGGTCTTCCACCTCGCCCTTGGCCTGCTCGATGGCACAGGCCTGGGTGTCCTGGGTGTTCACGTACGGGTTGATGATCTTGTCCACACGGCCTGGGCGGTCGATGCGGGTAGAGTCGATCTCGTACCAGCCCTCGGGAGTATCGCGGCGCACGAAGGCGGTACCGCGCACGTCGGTAATGGTTTCGATCTTCTCGCCGTTGGACAGCCGCTGGGCCACCTCGACCACCGCGCGCTCGGCGTTGCCGAACAGCAGGATGTCGGCGCTGGCGTCGATCAGGATCGAGTGGCGGACCTTGTCCTGCCAGTAGTCGTAGTGAGCGATACGGCGCAGCGACGCCTCGATGCCGCCCAATACGATCGGTACATGCTTGTAGGCTTCCTTGCAGCGCTGGCTGTACACCAGGCTGGCGCGGTCCGGGCGCTTGCCGGCCAGGCCGCCTGGGGTGTAGGCGTCGTCGGAACGGATCTTCTTGTCCGCGGTATAGCGGTTGATCATCGAGTCCATGTTGCCGGCAGCCACGCCGAAGAACAGGTTCGGTTCGCCGAGCTTCATGAAGTCGTCTTTCGACTGCCAGTTCGGCTGGGCAATGATGCCCACGCGGAAGCCCTGGGCTTCCAGCAGGCGGCCGATGATGGCCATGCCGAACGACGGGTGGTCGACGTAGGCATCCCCGGTCACGATGATGATGTCGCAGGAATCCCAGCCGAGCAGATCCATCTCCTCCCTGCTCATCGGCAGGAAAGGTGCTGGCCCGAAGCATTCGGCCCAGTACTTGGGATAGTCGTAGAGTGGTTTGGCTGCTTGCATGTCAGTGACCGGTTCTGGTGTGCAGGGAAATCGCGGGCGCGGAGGATAGCACAAATTTTGACCAAATCCGACTGGATTCGTGGGGATTGGTGGGGTGGAGCGATGGTTGGTGGGTGGGGTTGCCAGGTGTTCGACACAACCCTTGCTGCGCCTGTGAGATCGAGCGCCGCCCGCGCGGCGCATCGCGACGCAAGGCCGCTCCCACATTTGTTTCTGGCCAGTCCCGCCTGTGCCATTGGCGCGCGCCCCCTTGTTTGTTCCATTCATTACCGAAGGTTGCGCCGCTGCCCTTCTGCTATCTCCAGACATGCGCCCAGGGAGCGAGTGCGGAGGGGCAGGAGTAACTGGCCCGAAACAGATGTGGGAGCGGCCTTGCGTCGCGATGCGCCGCGCGGGCGGCGCTCGATCTCACAGGCGCTGAAATTGCTACGGCGAACACATGGCGGCCCTAATGCAATCTAAAGCCAAGCCCCTCACTGCTTCATCCCCATCTCAGCATCATCCATCAGCGCCTTGGCCATCGCACTCAGGTAATGGGCAGCCCAGATCATCATCGGCTTCTCATCCATCAACCCGGTGATGGTCAACTCGCGCACATACCCCATCAACTCCGAAGACTGCTCGCGGGCGTCCCTGCACGGGATCCCGGGCTCGATGCGAAATAGTGGATGGGTGCCGTTTTCGCCTTGGTAGAACGTGGTCTTGCCAACGGTGAATTGGGTGTCTTCTGTTGCCATTGTTCAATCCCCTGGAATTTCTCGGCTGCCTGGGCGGGCCTCTTCGCGGGCACGCCCGCTCCCACAAAGTCACCACAAACTTCGCGACTTGCACCGAACCTGTGGGAGCGGGCATGCCCGCGAAGAGGTCCGTCCAGGCGAAAAATCACTGGCGCCTTACAGCAGGCATCCGCCACTGCATCGGGCTGTCTTCAATAAAAGGGGGATCGTTGGGCGGATCGGGGACAATCTTGATCATGGCGTAATCTCGTCTGATTCCGAAAAGACCGCCACGACATCACTTGCATTTGATGGGTGGCGGCTACGTACGGGTCTGCAAGACCGGACAGACGATAAAACCGGCAGATCCGAGGATCTCCCGTACGCAGCCACCATTGACCGAAATTGCCGACTGGCAGCAATCCGGATAGCGGCAGTAATCGTCTGCGGGCTTGCAGGCCCGGTCGCTGCGTTGGCAACGACGGAGCCAGACTAGGCCGCCCGGAAAACCACCGCAATGGCGCAAAGGCGGTTGGAAGCTATTTCAGAAATGACCTACGCGCAACGGGAAAAAGCTGATTACTCCCTCGCAAAAAGGGTCGCAACACCAGCCATGGCGAACCCTTCGCAGCCAGATACATTTTCAAACGCCTAGCTGGCAGACAACCCTCCGAACTTATTGAAGGATTGTGATTTCCTGCGGCTTGGCCAATTCCGCCATCGGCCAAGCATTCCTCCTACCACAGAGCAAGCAGAGGCTTATGCATATCTACCCAGGCATCCTCGCCGCCCTGAGCGCGACACTAATCCTGAAAATCGCGACCGTGGTACCTGCCCTAATCCTGGCAGACATCATGGACAACCTGGCCACCTCAGCTGCGTCTTCCCAGCTTCTGCTCGGAGCCTTCACATGTTACTCAGCGATTGATTCAGCATTGTCGGCTTTCGCGACGAACTGCCCCGAGTCAACCGGGCTAAGCCTCAATCGCTAGCATTTTTGTCAGTACCGCGCAGCCACTTTTTGAAATATGGTTAATACGCAAACTCCGCTACCCATGGTAACGAGCGAGGATAAAAATGCGCCTATTTTATTGCAATAACGCCTTATCCCATATTCTGCATACCTCCACAAGCGAATCCATTTTCAGAGCCCAAGCAATCAACCTATCGATAAAAGATCTTCACAACACCCAACGACTCATAAGCGTTGATTCATTTAATTCTCCATCCGTAGCAATGCACCTGGGGTATTTTGTACCTTGCCGCTATAGCGCCTTTGGATTCAAATCACCATCTGACAATGGATGGAGTTTTAAAGGCGAACGGGAAGATTCGATAAGTAACGGCTACCTACTCGGAAATGGCCGTAGGCTTTATAGCCCTTCACTAATGCGATTCACAAGCCCAGACGCCCTAAGCCCGTTTTCGAAGGGCGGCCTTAACCACTATGCATTCGCTTTAAACGACCCGATCAACAATAGTGACCCAAGCGGTGAGTTCACTATCAACCCAAGAAACTTCCTAATCAAGCTTTTCACGAAGAAAATTTACAAAGGCAGCATAGCGTGGCAACACGACGGCATAACTGCTTATTATGGACCATCGAGAAAAGACGGAAAGCTCAGTACGCTCTACATCAGCGGCCACGGAGACTCAGGCTATGTTATAGGAGACCAATATAAATATTCAGCATCAAACCTTTATGCCAGACTTGAGCAAGCGGGGATTGAAATGAAATCCAGACAAACGCATTTCCTAACTTGCTATTCCGCCGTCCCCGAAAGTCCTCAAGGCTTCTCTCTGGCTGAAGGTATGGCCGAGCTAACCGGTGCCCAATCCTCTGGCTACCTTAAGGGGGTCAACGTCTATGGTATGACTGATAAAAACGGACAGTATGTAGATCGCCTGCTCAGAATACCCTTAATTGATTATTTCTATGGCGTGACATCAACGAAAACGAGGCAGGGCAATATTCGAAATCCCCAGAAATGAAAAGAGCCCCTGAACTGGCTTGGGCAACTGGCGGATTGTCAGCCAGATAGAAACGGGCTCCGCAGTCGTTTGAAGCTTGAAAGACGACGCGACTCCTGGAGCGACTTTATGTCACGAAGCGGACGCAGTCAGGCAACAGAGCTCTTCTAAGGCTTTGCATTCTATCGTTACACAAAGCCTCCTCCTAGATTGGGAAATGGCTTATTCATCATCATCGAAGTTGTACATCCCCGGCGCAAGGTTCTCGAAGCGGGTGTACTTGCCGATGAACGCCAGGCGCACGAAGCCGATGGGGCCGTTACGCTGTTTACCGATGATGATTTCCGCCACGCCCTTGTGCTCGGTCTCGGGGTGGTACACCTCGTCGCGGTACACGAACATGATCACGTCGGCGTCCTGCTCGATCGCACCGGATTCACGCAAGTCGGAGTTCACCGGCCGCTTGTTAGGGCGCTGTTCCAGCGAGCGGTTCAGCTGCGACAGGGCGATGACCGGGCAGTTGAATTCCTTGGCCAGGGCCTTGAGCGAGCGGGAGATCTCGGAAATCTCGTTGGTCCGGTTGTCACCGGCCGAACCCGGGATCTGCATGAGCTGCAGGTAGTCGACCATGATCATGGCGATTTCGCCGTGCTCACGGGCCAGGCGGCGGGTACGCGCGCGCATTTCCGAGGGGCTGATGCCGGCGGTATCGTCGATGAACAGCTTGCGGTCGTTGAGCAGGTTCACCGCCGAGGTCAGGCGCGGCCAGTCGTCGTCGTCCAGCTGGCCGGAACGCACTTTGGTCTGGTCGATACGGCCAAGGGACGACAGCATACGCATGATCAGCGATTCACCTGGCATCTCGAGGGAGAACACCAGTACCGCTTTGTCGGTACGCAGTACGGCGTTTTCCACCAGGTTCATGGCGAAGGTGGTCTTACCCATCGACGGTCGGCCGGCGACGATGATCAGGTCGGCCGGCTGCAGGCCGCTGGTCTTCTCGTCGAGGTCGGTAAAGCCGGTGGATACGCCGGTGATGTCGCTGTCGGAGTTGAACAGCGTGTCGATGCGGTCGATGGCCATGGTCAACAGTTCGTTGACCCCCACCGGGCCGCCGGTTTTCGGCCGCGCCTCGGCGATCTGGAAGATCTGCCGTTCGGCGTCGTCGAGGATTTCTTCGGCGTTGCGCCCTTGCGGGTTGAACGCGTTGTCGGCGATATCGGTACTGATGCTGATCAGCTGACGCAACGTGGCGCGCTCGCGAATGATCGCGGCATAGGCCTTGATGTTGGCAACCGACGGGGTGTTCTTGGCCAGCTCGGCCAGGTACGCCAGCCCACCGACTTGCGAAGAAAGGCCTTCCTTGTCCAGCTGCTCGTGCAGGGTCACCACGTCGAATGGCTGGTTGGCGTCGGCCAACTTGTGCACGGCTCGGAAGATCAGGCGGTGGTCATGCCGGTAGAAGTCGCCGTCCGATACCTGGTCCAGCACCCGCTCCCAGGCGTTGTTGTCCAGCATCAGGCCACCGAGCACGGCCTGTTCGGCCTCGATGGAATGCGGCGGCACCTTCAGGGCTGCGGTTTGCAGGTCAAGCTGTTCGGAGGTGGTGATCTCGTTCATGGCCACGAAAGAATTCTGGAGGACGAAAAAGACAAAGGGCACGGCCTGTCGAAAACAGGACCGTGCCCGATGTTAACCGCCTGACTCACAAGGAGCCAGCCAGTCAGCGCAGCTTAGGCAGCTACGACGACCACGCGTACGGTGGCTTCAACGTCGCTGTGCAGGTGCACGGCTACGTCGTATTCGCCAACCTGACGGATGGTGCCGTTCGGCAGACGCACTTCAGCCTTGGCCACTTCAACGCCGGAGGCGGTCAGGGCGTCAGCGATGTCGTGGGTGCCGATCGAACCGAACAGCTTGCCTTCGTCGCCAGCGGTGGCAGTGATGGTCACTTCCAGCTCGGCCAGTTGGGCAGCGCGGCTTTCAGCCGAAGCTTTCTTGTCAGCAGCTGCTTTTTCCAGCTCGGCACGACGCTCTTCGAACGCAGCCAGGTTGGCGGCGTTGGCAACGGTGGCCTTGCCGAATGGCAGCAGGAAGTTACGGCCGTAACCAGCCTTAACTTTTACTTTGTCGCCCAGGTTGCCCAGGTTAGCGACTTTTTCCAGCAGGATCAGTTCCATTTGGTAAAACCTCTTAACTTTTAACCTTCACCGTTCGCGGAGTCATTCCCCTTGGGGGACTTGCGACCGCGAAAATCAATCAGGCTGTCGACAATGGCCAGAACCACCAGCAACGGATAAATCAGCTGCATGATCAGCGGCAACGTCACGTACATGCCCACCAGCCAGAAACCGGCCAGTCGCCCCTGCGCCACCAGCCCGTGCATCAAGGCGATGCCGGCCAGCACCAGTACCAGGCTCGAGGCCGATGCCAGGATGATGAACTGTGGGCCGATAAACGGCGCCACCACCATCACTGCCACCAAGACCGCCATGGTCTGTTTCGGCAACTTCAGTTCGCGAAACTCGCGACCGAAGCCTCCAGGGTTGTACAACGCTGCCTGCCAATAGCGCGCCAGCATCAACGCCAGCACACTGAACAATTGCACCGTCACTGCTGTGGAAGCGACCAGCACAGGGCGGATCAGCTCACCGGAGAGTACCGGCTGCCCTTCGATTTTCGGCATGGCTTCGGCAAACGCCTTGGCCAGCACATCGAAGGTTTGCGCCAGCGCCAGATCAAGCACGAGGCTAAACGCCACGGCGAACACGGCACTGGCGAGCAACACCCGGCTCCAGGGATGCTCGGCACGCAACATGGCGGCCAGGGCCAGGGCACCCGCAATCACCAGAAAGGTGATGGGATCGCCCATGACCCACACGGCCAGCCCGGCCAGCAAGCCGCCGGCGATGACCGTTGAAGCATCCTTGAACCCACGCCGCAGCAGCACAAGGCTGCCGGCAGCGGCACTCAACCAGAACAGCAGCGGCAGTACCGCGCTGATGACCACCACGAGAGTGGCCTGCACACGACCGCGCATGATGAAACTTGCTAACGCTCGCATGCTAATCCCTTACTGCTTGTCGACGACCCGGTCTCAGCGGCCGTGGCTGTCGGTGTAGGGCAGCAGGGCCAGGAAGCGGGCGCGCTTGATAGCGGTAGCCAGCTGACGCTGATAACGAGCTTTGGTACCGGTGATACGGCTTGGAACGATCTTGCCGGTTTCGGATACGTAAGCTTTCAGGGTGTTGAGATCTTTGAAGTCGATCTCTTTCACGTCTTCAGCAGTGAAGCGGCAGAATTTACGACGACGGAAGAAACGTGCCATTTAATAGGCTCCTCTAAAGGTCCGTGGATTACTCGTCAGCGTTATCGCTGGAGTCGCTGTCATTGCTGTCGTCGCCTTCGGCGGAGTCAGCATGCTCAGGACGCTCGCGACGCTCACGGCGCTCGCTGCGGTTCTCTTCAGCCTTCAGCATCTCGGACTGGCCGGTAACGGCTTCGTCGCGACGGATGACCAGGTTACGGATAACGGCATCGTTGTAGCGGAAGTTGTCTTCCAGCTCGGCCAGGGCCTTGCCGGTGCACTCAACGTTCAGCATCACGTAGTGAGCCTTGTGAACATTGTTGATTGCGTAGGCCAGTT